>Ga0210124_1000027_pt1 | contig 99426 bp, 99 predicted proteins | sample Muzzi_PWC_D2_FD_185554 | JGI IMG/M metagenome (GOLD analysis project Ga0210124, IMG submission 185554) | Wetland microbial communities from San Francisco Bay, California, USA, that impact long-term carbon sequestration - Muzzi_PWC_D2 (SPAdes) | ecosystem: Environmental > Aquatic > Marine >...
GTTACTCATGGGCCTGGGTCTGCTTGGTACCGCTCTCGGTGTGCGCGCCGTAGCCGAGGGATTCCCGGATGCGCTGACCGGCCTCGTAATGACAGCCTATTTTGCCGGTTTTATTCTTGGCACATATGTCTGTCCCGGAATTGTGCACCGTGTCGGGCATATCCGCGCCTTTGCTGTTTTTGCTGCCATGGCCGGTTTTTTGCCTTTGCACATGCAATGCTTCCACATCCTCTGGCATGGGGAATCCTGCGCCTTTTCACCGGTATTTGTCTTGTTGGGCCGTACCTGGTGATCGAAAGCTGGCTGAACAGCGTGACGCCAAATGCACAGCGCGGCCATGTCCTTGCGACCTACATGACGGTGACACTGATCGCCATGACTCTGGGACAATACCTGCTGCTCATAGATCCCACTGCCGGTATTAAAACGTTTGGTATTGCTGGCGCCTTGTTTTCTCTTGGACTCATTCCTGTGGCCATGACACGGCTCAGGGAACCCGGAGCCGTGGGCATACCCCAGCTACGGCTGGCCCATCTGCTCGCCATATCGCCACTCGGTGTCAGTGGCGCGCTTGCAGCAGGTATGTATACTAGCGAATTCTGGGGTATGGGAGCCGTCTTTGCCCATCACATTGGGCTTTCCGGCGCCCGTCTGGCCATGTTCATGTCGATGACGATTCTCGGCAGTATCGTACTGCAATGACCTATTGGGCGACTTTCCGATCACCTCGACAGGCGCCTGGTTCTGCTTGTAACGGTGTTATTGAGTACGGTGGCTGCCCTCGTCATAGCCGTTGCTGCACGCGCAGGCCACAGCGCACTGTACCTCTTCGCTTTCGTGTTCGGCGGAACGGTTTCTCCATTTACAGCCTCAGCATGGCACATATCAATGATCGGCTTGAAGCGGAGTACGTGATGGCCGCGAGCAAGGGCATACTGCTAGTTTTCGGAATTGGCGCCATCTTTGGTCCCGTCAGTGCCGGAATATTCATGCAATGGTTAGGACCCACGGGAGCCTTCATTTATATCGCAGCAGTCCTCGGAACGTTTACCGTATTTGGCATCATACGCATCATCCTTGGAAGTGCGGTTCCCGAGGCCGAACGCACGATATTCCTGCCAATGAATCGAACATCGCAGGCAGCGCTCGAACTGGATCCGCGAAGCTCCGAAGAGTCCAATCAGCTTTGATACCGGCAAGCTAGCGAAGCCGGGGGTTTATCCGGCAGCGCAGGATGCCGACAGAGCTGTACGCGGCGTATCGCCCGTAGCGCATGAAAAGAGGAAATACGCCGGCAAAATTGAAGATTACGGATCGGCACGATGAATCCAGTCAACGTCCTCCAATACGTTCCTGACCGTATAGAATCCGTACCGGAAAACGTGGAGCACCTGCACTTTATACAGGTGGTCGGCTAAATAATTAAGTCATTATTTTCTTGGGAAATGAAAAATTGAAGGCAGTTAGCAGCAAGTAGAAAGAATCTCTAATGTATTACTAACTTGCTGTTATATATGTTTTTATTTGCATGCTTTTATAGCGGACATCCCTGCCCGCCACGCTACGGGCCGCCGCTGCGCGGCGTTCAAAATTCGTTCCCGACAGATCTTGTGAACCGCCAGTTCGGTTCCACTTCCTACCAAAACCGGAAAATAAAAAGGCCTCCACCATCGGGTAAGAGGCCTTTTCATTTAATCGTATTGGTCGGGGCGAGAGGATTTGAACCTCCGACCACCTGCACCCCATACCGCTTAGTCGCTCATAACGTTTTGTATTTATTGTTGCAATCTGGGGCGCCCGTTGCAGAAATTGCAGGACTGTGCATGACGATGCTGGACAGGTCCCGCAAATGTCCCTCACGTCATCCAGTGGCTTGCTGTTTCTTCGGGTGCAGCGCACGCACGGCATTCTCCGTATCCGCTTCCAGGATGCGTAGCAACGCCTTCGCCGGCCCGGTCGGCTGCCTACGTCCCTGCTCCCAGTTCCTGAGCGTGGACGGCTTGACACCAATCAACGTTGCAAACTTATCCTGGGATAGTCCAGTACGCTCACGTATGGCACGCACCTCCGGATCCGGATATTCAAACACCCGACCCGGCTTGGCCTTGCCACGCATGATGGTATCGGCCTCTTTCACACTTTCGAGCAATTCATTGAACATGTCATCTTTCATCTTCACCACCTCTCGACAATGGCCTTCAATGCCTTGAGCTGATCATCCGTTAAATCCGCCTGCTCGTTCTTGGCATAGCCATAGAGCATATAAATCTGGTCGTCCGCCGTTGCCCAGTAGTAGATCACCCGTGCGCCACCGCGCTTGCCACGTCCCTCCAGTTTCCAGCGGAGTTTCCTTAATCCGCCGCTCTTTTTGATCAGATCACCTGCTTCCGGGTTGCCGACAATCGCGTTCTGCAATTCACGATACTGGTCATCACTCATCAACTCATTGATTATTCTTGTGAAGATCGTCGTCTCAATGATGACCATAAACAGAATATACGCCAATGACGTATATATGTCAATGGCGTATATTACTGTTATGTCTATGAAATCCGGGGCGGTTCAGATTATAAGCCGGAGGCGTCACTAAACCGGGGCAGTCCACTCTGTCCTGTCCGTCCCGAATATTCATGCTGCCTTCGGAAGATATACATGGTGAAGGCCTTGGACGACTGGAATTTCAACAACATTGCAGGGTTCCGCTTCTCGTACGGGACGATCGTCAGGCGCGTCGCCATCCAAGGTTTGGTGTGTTCGCCAAATATGGTAGTAATCCAGATACAACGACATAAGTCTCTTGAGATGCCGCTCGTTGAGCACGATGAATTGGTCGAAAAGTTCTCGGCGTAGTGTGCCAATCACTCGTTCCACATAGGCGTTTTGCCATGGCGATGCGGGTGCCGTAACGACTTCGTCGATACCCATACTCTCCATTCTCCGCGTAACGCGTTCGCCGTATATGCCATCGCCGTCTCGAATCAAATAGCTTGGAGCCGTATCAAAAGGAAACGCCTCGACAATCTGTTGGGCCGTCCACTGCGCTGTAGGATGTTCCGTCACATTGAAGTGAACAATCCGCCGTCGGTCGTGTGCCAGCACGATGAAGACGAACAATATCCGAAACTTAACCGTCGGGACGATGAAAAAGTCGATCGATACGAGATCTCGAACGTGCTGGACCAGGAATGTTCTCCACGTCGGCGACAGAGGCCCGGTTCGCTTAGGCTTATACTTTTCTACCGTTGACTTGGCAACGTCGATTCCAAGCATGACCAGTTCAGCGACGATCTTTGGCGAACCCCACGCCGGATTGGCTTGCCACATCCGTTCAATGAGCTTTCTGAGCTCTCATGTGATGCGTGGTCGGCCTGGCTTAGCCGATTGACTGAGCGCGCGCCAGTAGTCGCGGAATCGCTTCTTCTGCCAGGTTATTACGGTCCTTGGCTGAACAAAGTACAAGGCATGCGCCAGCCCGTCCAGATTTTTGCTATGCAGCACCAGAGCAGCCGGTCAGCTGGCCTGATTCTTGTCCTTTGTCCTGATTTCCGATACAGAAGCAACTGATTTCGCAGCGCCGCATTCTCCGCCTGTAAAGACAACCGCGATCGGACAGAGGTAGCTATCAACGTCAGAATAAACTGGATTAACCGTACCATGGTTCCAAGGATCAACCATCATCCTGTAATGTGCAATAGATTCAACAGGATTCTATTTTCGGGACCCACAGCTCTTCCAGCGCCGCCCAGAACCCCATGGCACCGTCTCCGATGGCCAGTTGCGGGCTGTACATGCCGCGCGACTCGAACTGCAGCAGCACTTCGCGCCAGCTCTGTGTCGTCCGTCCTCAATCGCCAGAAAATGCTTCTCGCCGCGCTCATTGACACCAACCACTACCAGCGCGCAAAGCTTCGCCTGCTCGGCCCTGTTAACCAGAACCAAGTTTAATTTATGACTACACCTTGATTACTGTCTAACTTGTCAATAGCCCATCTTCCAATACCCCTGTTTTCTCAATCATTACGTCAGGTTTATTTACAACTTCATCACGCGAGCGTGCTGGTGATTTTTTAACTGACTCATTATCCGGGGTTTATTGAAACGGGCACGCTTAATGCATTTATATTACCGATCACGAAAGGAATCCATAAATAACGTTAATAGGTACAATATCATGCCCTGCCACGTCCCGGGATGCCTGGGTAATTATAATTTTGAGCATATCGTCGTGTTTGCGATCCGGCGGTTTGTCGAAGGATTCAGCACCATTGCCCTGCTGGAACAGGCCAAAACCAAGCGCGAAAAAGAAGAAATTGCCCTAGTTTCATTGCTGGATGTGGAAGATGACAAGATCCGGGACCTACATCTTTGCTGTGCGAATTCGGCCCAATGCAAGGTCATTGATTGCAGGCACAGGCTTAAGAGAATGATAGAAGAAGAGCTTACCAAGCGTTAATCGGTCCGGAAGCAACAACTGTAGCTTCTGTAGTAATGGCTGCATCCTACCCGTTCATGTTTATTTATGACAACCGTGATCTGACCGCAACCCAACATTCTTTATAACATCAGGCCACGGGCGTGCCATTCATGCGTATCGCGAATGACGTCGAAACTGGCCTGTAATTCGGCAAAACTCGAATCAATATGAAGACACTCGGCGGCCACCCGATGGCAACGCCAGGCGGGTATGCGGTTGAATAGGAAATACCCGAAGTTACCAATCTCGTTGAGATTGAGCCTGATAATAAACGGCTTGCCTATCGCCGGGATCACGGCTATTTTGAATTTTGATAACTGGGTGTAAATGTCCATGGACGATTCCGGGCATCTAGATCATCTGAGTGAATTACTCAGGTATTTCGTCTGGGAAGGTCCGAACTCTGATTGGAATTGACATTCCCGGCCAGCATAGAAGGACGGAAATGCCGCAAAATCCGACGTTCCTGGCTAAGACGTATTATTTCTGATGAGTATTACACGCAACCTGCTCACACCCATGAATATATACAGGAATATATAATAGAAACTTCTTTAGCATTACTTGAACTGATCTGGAAATTGCAAACAGAAATCTATCGTTTCTTCTATGTAATTCAAGTCCCACAGACCTCGTTCCTTCACTGCACGTGAAACCCCATCATAACCAGGATAAATAAATGATGCCTTTATTCCGAATCCAGATAGTTGACGGAGCAAGTTTCCACCGCACGTAGCTGGTGCTGTTATCTTCATCAGAATTGGGTCGTTACCGATGTATTGGTTGATCTTTTTCAACCAATCTCCGTTCAATTGCTCATTTTTAATCGCATCATTGAGGTCATTTGCTAAGAGTCGCACGATTTCCTCGGTGTCTATTACTGATACAGGTCCATCAGGATCAACATCTGATTCATTAATGCACGTAAAACTTCCTTTTTGTGCCGTGATGTTTAGATTGCCAGCATATGGCACATTTACTGTCGTTAACCAAACCTTTGGGTCATGTAAATCCCCATAGGCAATGGGGGTATGGGTATTAAACGCCCATAGAGACATGCTGCTATGCGCACTATTATTATCAATATTATTTGCGGCATCCGCGGCTGCGAAATACAGCCCGATCAACGGAGAGTAGGTCCAATCTAATATCCTTGTTGGTGTGCCGTAATGTTGCGCCAGTGCCATTAGTTGGTGAATATCTTTTGTTGGCCAGCGATCCTCACAAAAAACTGCTCTCTTTATTCGTTGAAGAAAATCTGTCCCCTCAAGAAATCTTTGTTTAAGTCCAGGTATAGTCAATCCATGTTGGTCAGCTAGTGAAGAAAATAACTCCAATACCCCCCATTCCCATTTTCTTTGTACCTTGTTCGTTTTGGCGTTAAAACCCTGCGGAAAAGATGTATCTCTTCTTAATGCTTTCGGAATTAAATGATCTTTGGCATTACCTTGGCCCCGAAAGATCCATGGACGACGCTGCCAATCAGACCGCAGCAGGTTCAAGACCATATCGAGCATTTCATCACAGGTCGTGCAATTAATCTCTTTGATTCCGTCTATATTCATGACTCGATACATGCAACCATAAATATTGAATTTTCGCCTAATTTGTGACAACTAACTAGCCCCGGAATCTAAAGGTCTAGCTTCAGTGGTGAGTTCAACCGGTGAGCGCAACACTTTATCTTTTCACCAAAAGATGGAGTGTGAGCAATGGTTTATCGGACACGGATCAAATACACGGCGGCTCAACGGGCGGACATCTGGGATCGCTGGCAGCGTGGTGAGTCTCTTAACTCAATAGGTCGACTGTTTGATCGGCCTTCATCTTCAGTATTCAATATGTTGGCGCCGACGGGCGGCATACGTCCGCCACCACGGCGGCGATCCCACCTGGCACTGACACTGGCTGAACGTGAAGAGATCTCACGTGGTCTTGCCTGTGATTTATCATTGCGGGCGATTGCTACGCGGCTGGGTCGCGCGCCGTTGACGATCAGTCGGGAAGTGAACCGCAATGGTGGTCTGCGGCATTACCGGGCCAGCAAGGCCGACGAGGCGGCCTGGGATAGAGCGCACCGTCCCAAGCCCTGTAAACTGGCAAGTGAGCCTGTACTCAGCCGACTGGTGGCGAGCAAGCTACGGTTACACTGGTCGCCCGAACAAATCGCAGGTTGGCTGAAGCGGACCCACCCGGAGCACGAGAACCGTCAGGTGTCACACGAGACCATCTACAAGAGCCTGTTTATCCAGACCCGGGGTGCTTTGAAAAAGGAGCTTCAGCAGCACCTTAGAAGCCAGCGCGCGATACGCCGCTCAAGGCATGCCAGCCAGAAAGGGGATGGCAGGGGTCAGATCAAGGATATGGTGTCCATCCGGGAGCGACCAGCGGCTGTTGAAGACCGTGCGGTACCGGGTCACTGGGAAGGCGACCTGATCATCGGCACGAACAACAGCCAGATCGCCACGCTTGTTGAGCGCCACACGCGCTATGTGATGCTGGCGAAGGTGCCGAACAAGAACACCGAAACCGTGATCAATGCCCTGATCAAACAAGCCCGTCAGCTACCGAGTGAACTCTACAAATCGCTCACCTGGGATCGCAGCAAGGAGATGCACGATCACAAACGCTTCACCCTGGCGACTGACATCAAGGTGTACTTCTGCGACCCGAAGAGTCCTTGGCAGCGCGGCTCCAACGAGAACACGAATGGCTTGCTGAGACAGTACTTTCCCAAAGGAATCGATTTGTCGGTACACTCTCAGGCGAAGCTGAATGCCGTGGCCCGTCAGTTAAATGAGCGGCCACGCAAGACGCTTGGATTTGAAACACCGGCAGAACGTTTTAATGCGTGTGTTGCGTCGATCGGTTGAGCTGGCAGTACATTCCTGACATACAAACAGTTTTTCTGTATGTCTTGGATAAGGCCGACACCGGTCATCCGAGTATCTCACTCAGGAATTTATCTGGGAATGTCCGATCTCTGCTTGGAATTGCCATTCCCCAGGTTTCCGTGAAGGACAGGGATGCCGCAACTCCGGACGCTTAGCGCCAAATAAAACGGCGACCCGAGAGCCGCCGCTGAATGATAAATAAAGGTATATGTTATCCATCTCCGCCCGGCACAATAGGGTCAGGTGGATGGCATGGGGTCGGGATAACATCCGGGTCGATGATACCGCTCTCTACGGTAATCCCCGTTAGCCTCTGATCGATGATGGCGCGAATTCCATCAGGACTAACACTGACCTGCATAAGATATTTACAGGACATATCTGGCGTGACCGGATCGGGTGGAAAGAAAACACTAAATGCCGTCGGAATTGCAGAATCTTTGCTGATGTCGATTCGTACTGCGTTTACCGGTTCAACGTCAGGATTGATAATTCCTACCGATGCACCGGCTGTGGTTTTGCCCAGCAGATTGCCCAGCACTGAGTTGAGGGCGGTTACCAGTCCCACATTGATTTGTCCATTACTGAGGGTGCTGCCCGCCCAGCCTAAAGCGAACGCGAGCACTACCGACAGTAGCGACCTGATTCGAATCGTTTTCATTGTTTTTATTCCTCCATGGTTATCACAAAGATTGTGATAGTTCCTGAACAGGAAAAACCCTACAAACATAACTAATAGGACATCTGGCGCGATTATCAAGAAGATTAACGTCGATAGCTGCCAAACCTGTGAGACTGGCTATAGTACATTACTGACATTTAAAGAAAAAATCTCTACGTCTGGGTTGGGTCGTCAGTTCCCGTTTAACGGTTCCTAATATTAGCGCCTGGTGTACTTCCGGGTTTGGTCGGTAACCTGCCGTTCCTGGCCGGGTCGAAGTTATTCCCTGGCTCAGCTGTGTACGGGGGAGTTCGGCCACAACTTGCCCTTCCCGGGCGATTGGCGAACGGCAGGAATGCCGCAATAACGGTCGTTCCCAGGCTGCAATTGTATTTCGCTAACCGGCCAATGGAACTTTAGTGAAATATACCCACAAGGAGCCGTCTCTGATTGTTTTAAACCGCTTTCTTTCGTCTAAATAGATAAATGCTTGGGCGCCATCACAACATGTATTCACTAACCTTTAACCCAAAAAGTAATGCTAACAATATTACAAAAAGGACGATTATTCTTTTTGGTGCACCTTCTTTGGAATTTTTCACTTTATTAAATTCCTGTGCAGTCTTAATAGACTTCTTTATTAAATATTGTTTCTTTTCTTCTTCAGTTAGCTTGTCTGTTCCTGAAAATATATGCTCAAATATGTCTTCGCCTGTAAAAAACTGCTTTAATCCATAGTAAGCGCCAGCAAGAATCATCACTGCAAAGAATAACGAGACTCCTGTTGATACTATTGCGGATAATACATTTTCACCCAACACCCTATCTATGAAATTACTGACTGATAATGCAATGCTAAAAAAGTAGCCTATGTACACCATGACACTACCAATAACAATACCTTTAAGGCGTACAAATATTGTCGATTGTTTGCTCATATGTGTACTCTCCGAGTCGTTTAACTGACCATCGGTTGTATATTTTGTTAAAGAACTGCATAACTAATACTACCTATTTCAATGATGGCCACCAGAACTACCCATGTTATCCAAGCAGAACGATCAAGAAATTCGTTACGCTTTTGTGTAAATAGTCGTTTTAATCTTTCAAAAACATTAATAACTATTACTACAAGCACTATTAAAGACACGCCGAACGCAATTGCAAACGCAATCGTTTCCACGTCTGTAATATTAGTATGCCCGGTCCTAAGCGCGTGAATAAGACCATATGCAAGGTTAGCGAGCGTGAATAGTGCTAAGTGCTTAATCATTTCGATATTCCTTGTGCCGAGGTGTTTGAGCAGCACACTCAGTGCGTTTGATCGTTAAGGCAAAGCAAACTTATGGCCGCTTGTAAATAAGTCCATTTTTAATATTATCTTGGCTTATATTCTTATGTCATCGGTTGTGTCTGCTTGTTAGGTGCTCTCATGCAAAACATTTTCCTCATATTCCTTTCTAAGATCGACATAAAATGACCCTATTGCACTGGGCTTGACAATGTCCACTAGATTCACGCCGTCAATATTATTGCTGAAATATAAATCTCCACCGCTAACCGGCTGAAGGTAACCGTGGTCCTTAAGAAAATACATCTCGCGGTGCATTTGCTCATTATCATGGTAAAGATATTCGAGATACTCACTGCCTGGTTCACGTCTCTCGACCTGAAGTCTGCCGTGATGGATGTGCCATAGATGCTTATATGCCTCGGACGACATAGAAAATACCACTAATTCTTTTATCACTTCGTCTTGCTTTCGGGCCTTGTCCTTCAGGCGTTTAATAGTCCGCGATAGCCTCGCGGTGATGGCGGCAAATATAGGAAATGCAGTGGCTAGAAGGGTGAGTATAGCTACTAAAAGTTGTGGGTCCATTACTTAAAAATCCTCCAATGCATCCAACAGGTATTAAATGGACAAAAATGTCCTGTATATTATCTTTGCTTATTGATTGTTGATGCGCTCTAATTCTTTTGCGCTATTCGAGCTATCTTTAACCAACTTAAATCCATAAACAAGCAAAACTACAGAAATAATAACGATAAATCCTGTTGAAGGTAATGCAAACAAGGAAGGAATAACAACTACTGTTGATGCTATTATAATAATTCTGCCTACATTTTTCGCAGATTTAATTTTTTTCTCTAACTCACTCCTTGCATAATTTAGCTTCCTTTGCTTTTCATCTGCCCCGTCGTCGTCCCCATGATTAGAGATGGTCATTTCCCCTAAATCCTTAATAGGTGATTCATTTACATTTTTCTGCACATGTTTGTGGTCTGCATGCACATTATTAACAAGTACCTGAGAGTTTGTTTTGGACGATGCATTACCTGTCATTTCAGAGAAATTCTTATTGACTAGCTTTAAATATGTACCTGCCTCCTGGATAACTTGCTTGAGCTGCTCTTCGCCCGTGCTAGTTGTTGGATGTTGGCAGCGACGTTGGATTGCGCGAACCTCGATTGGTTTTTTCCTTCCGCGCAAATAAAACTTTATGATAAAGACGTATAGAATTCCCTCGTACTTTTTATAGTCGCTATAAAGTGAGGTAATAATCCCTGTTGTAACTAAGCCGGTAACGCCGCCAACAAGCGTTCCGCCAAAAATAAGCTTCAGCTGAGATGAATTATCTCCTTGTACCTCAAGTTCGTCTGGTTTGGTAAATAATTCTACTTTTTCGATCTCGTTCCACCCAAACGTTACGATGTCAATATCATTCCCATTCATTTGATACGTTTTTACTATCTTCTGGTCACTTGCAATCAGCATTGCATCACCAAAATCTTCAAACATAATGGTCTGTAGATTTGTGTAATCAGACAGGCTCTTATCATCATTGATTAATTTTGTGATATCTAATTTACCAATATTGTCTTTTTTTACTGATGAGGATGCCCAAAATATGCCAACAGTTATCATGCATACGAATAAGAACATCGCTAGAGGAGGAGCAAGGAAACTGAAAACCATAAACCCGAGAAACAGCGCCCAAAAAAGACGCTCAATTGTTTTTGTTGATTGTGAGAGTTTTAACTTTTGAGTTTCCATATTCACGGCCTCACAGATTGTTTAAGCGATTCACTAATTCTGATTTTTTCACTCTTTTGCGAGCAGCTATATTCGAAGGATGTTATCTCTTCTAAGAAAGTGATTCCAATGTTGGATACGGTTCGATGCCTGCCGATGGACACCTGAATCTGAAGGTCTTAAAACAGTACAACCACGACATAGCCCCCTGATCCCTGTATGTCCGACTAGGGCCACATTCCGGTCCTTAAGCATTTCCTGATATTCAAATCAGACTTTTCTGACAGACACCGCCCGCCACCCTGGCGATACTACCCCTGCACCCGAGCGACCGAGGCGCGAGCCGGGAACTGGTCAGCGATCTGGCGAAGCTGGGAGAGGGTGCAGCCCAGTGTCTACTATTATGTCCACATAACACGAGGGCCTTCATCGTCTCTTTCCTCAGACGAGCGGATGTAGATGCTCCACATATCCGCCGCTTCCCCAGTGGACAGGTATATACCAGTGTGGTGACTGCATAACTGCCGCACTCTATCTTCTGTAAGATTGCACCAACTCGCGATTGCGCGGGTAGAACGGTATCTTCTGCCACTTTCATCCGCTGTATTATTGCTAAGCCAGAAATAGACCGCCTTTGCTTCCCACCAGTCTTTTGCCTTGGTGTGGAGATACTGAACCAGATAGACGGTAATTCCTGCTATAGCGCCACCGGCGCCGCCGATGATTACACCATCCATTACGGTCGTCATAGTTCAGTTCCTCGAAGCGAGAGCCGGGACTGCCTGCGATCCGTAATAACGGGAGAGGGTGCACTACCCTGCTCTGCTTTATTGTCTAGGTGTACCCACAGGTGTAGCCAGAATGGAATTCTTGAATTTCGAAATTCGCTAAGTATTGGTCGGGGCGAGAGGATTTGAACCTCCGACCACCTGCACCCCATGCAGGTGCGCTACCAGGCTGCGCTACGCCCCGAAATAAGGAGTGGTGATTATACAGGAACCCGCCAGGGTCCGGTCTAGCGTTTCAACAGTTGCAGAACGTCCTCCAGTTCCAGGCGCACCTGGTGCACGATCTGCTGGCTCTGGGTGATGTCTTCCCTGGCATCGTCACCGGACATCTTCTGCCGTGCACCGCCGATCGTAAAGCCCTGTTCGTACAGCAAGCTGCGGATCTGGCGGATCATCAGCACGTCCTGGCGCTGGTAGTAGCGACGGTTGCCGCGGCGCTTCACCGGTTTGAGCTGCGGAAATTCCTGTTCCCAGTAACGCAGCACGTGCGGCTTCACGCTGCACAGTTCGCTGACTTCCCCGATGGTGAAGTAGCGCTTGCCGGGGATTGGAGGAAGCTCGTTGTTATGACTCGCTTCCAGCATACGCCTCTACCCTTGCCTTGAGTTTCTGACCGGAACGGAAGGTAACGACGCGGCGCGCGGAAATCGGGATTTCCTCACCGGTTTTTGGATTGCGGCCCGGTCGCTGGTTTTTCTTGCGCAGATCGAAATTGCCGAAACCGGAGAGCTTGACCTGGCGGCCTTTCTCCAGTGCCACGCGAATTTCCTCGAAGAAAAGTTCCACCAGTTCCTTGGCCTCGCGTTTGTTTAATCCCAGTTCTTCAAACAGCCTTTCTGCCATGTCGGCTTTTGTGAGTGCCATAGTTCTATGCCCTTAGAGTTGCCCCAAATTCCTCGCCGAGTCGCCCGGTTACACGGGTGACAACGGACTCTATGTCATTGTCCGTTAGTGTGCGCGAATAATCCTGTAGAATCAAGCCAAAGGCGATGCTTTTTCGCCCTGATTCTACACCCTTGCCCTGATACACGTCGAAAAACACCAGATCCTGCAGTAAGTCTCCCGCCGCATCGTGAACCGAGCGCTGCAAGTCCGCAGCCGAAACATCGGCATCCACCACAACCGCAAGGTCGCGACGGATGGATGGGTAGCGGGAGATCGGCTGGAAGTGCGCGAGGGTCCCTTCCCGGATGGCCTCGTAGCGCAACTCGAATAGACAGGTATTCGCATCGAGATCACAGCTGTCCGCCAGAGCAGGGTGGATCCTGCCCAGCCAGCCCAGTATCTCGTCGCCCTGACGGATCTGTGCGGACTGGCCGGGATGCAGCGCCGGGTGTCCGGCTGCGCTGTAGCGCAGCTCACCCCGGCAGGACGCAGGTCGTAGTAAGGTTTCCACGTCGTGCTTGATATCATAGAAGTCGACAGATTCACCCTTGCCGCTCCAGTGCTCCGGCAGCCGCCAGCCGGTCACGATACCGGAAACCATCAATTCCTGCCTGATTTCATTTTCTTGCATGTAGAACCTGAGGCCATGCTCGAAGAAACGCAGGCGTGCCTTCTGGCGGTTCAGGTTGTATTGCACGGCCTTGATGAGGCCCGGCCAGAGACTGGCGCGCATTTCCGACATTTCCGAGGAAATCGGATTGGTCAGACGCACCGCCTGCAGGAAGGGATTCACACGCGCCTGCAAGCCGGGATCGACGAAGCTATAGGTCACGGCCTCCTGGTAACCGCGCGCGACCAGTGTGTCACTAATCTGTTCCATCGACTGCAGGTTCTCGGGCAGCGGCTGCACCACGAGAGAACCCCGCATACTCACACTCGGCAGGCGATTGTATCCGTAGATGCGCGCGATCTCCTCGATCAGGTCGGCCTCGATCCCGATATCGAAACGGAAACCCGGTGACTGTACCCGCCAGTCGTCACCCTGCGCGGACACCGACATACCCAGGCGGGTCAGGATATCGTTGACCTCCTCCGGATCGGGCATCATGCCGAGCACACGCTGCAGCCGCTCGCGGCGCAGCAGGATGGGTGCACCTTGCGGGAGGAAGCGCTCGTCGCTGACTTCGATGACCGGCCCCGGCTCGCCACCGGTGATTTCCAGCAGCAGTCGGGTGGCCCGTTCCATGGCGCGCAGTGACAGGTCCGGATCGACACCGCGCTCGAAACGGTGCGCCGACTCGGTTTGCATCGCGTACTTGCGCGCACAACCGGCAATCGCCTCGGGCGTGAAAAAGGCACATTCCAGGAACAGGTCAGTGGTTTCCGGCTGTACGCCGGAATCGATTCCGCCCATGACGCCGGCGATGGCAAGCGCATGACGATGATCCGCGATGACCAGCGTGCCCGTATCGAGGCAGATGGTACGCTCATCCAGCAGGGTGAGTTCCTCACCCTCGTGCGCATGACGCACGCGAATGCCCTGAGACAACTGCGTCAGGTCGAATGCATGCATGGGCTGTCCAAGCTCCAGCATGACGTAGTTGGTGATGTCCACCACCGGTCCGAGACTGCGCAGGCCGCTGCGCCGTAACCGTTCCTGCATCCACAGGGGCGTTTCCGCCGCGGCATTCACGCCGCGCACCACCCGCCCCAGGTAACGCGGGCAGGACTCCGGTGCCAGCACCTCGACCGGGAAAGTATCGTCAATCACATCCGGAACGGCATCGGTGAGCACCGCGGCAACCGGGCTGCGGGTCAGCGTGCCGACCTCGCGCGCTATCCCCTCGATCCCCAGGCAGTCACCCCGGTTGGGGGTGAGGTCCACCTCGATGATGTTGTCATCCAGGCCGAGCAAGTCCTGCAGGCTCTGTCCCGCCACGGCCTCCGCGGGCAGGTCCATCAGACCCTGGTGGTCCTCGCTGAGGCCCAGTTCCCGCGCGGAACACAACATGCCGTACGATTCCACACCGCGCAGCTTGCTCTTTTTGATCTTGAAGTCCCCGGGCAGACAGGCCCCGACCGGCGCCAGGGGATACTTGCCGCCAGCGGTGACATTCGGTGCGCCACAAACCACCTGCAGTGGCTCCGAATCGCCAACCGATACCCGGCAAACATGCAGCTTGTCGGCATCCGGGTGCGCCTCGACAGTGACGACCTCGCCCACGATCAGGTCCTGCAGGCCGGCGCCGGCCGGCTCGACGTTGTCCACTTCGAGACCGGCCATGGTCAGCTGCTCCACCAGCTCTGTTGCGGAGACCGTCGGATTCACCCATTCACGCAACCATTGTTCGCTGAATTTCATTGGTTCACAGTGCCTGGTTGAACTGCTTCAGGAAGTTCATGTCGTTCTCGAAAAACAGGCGCAGGTCGTTCACGCCGTAGCGCAGCATCGCCAGGCGCTCCACGCCCATGCCGAAGGCATACCCGGTATAGCGCTCGTTGTCGATACCAACCTCTTCGAACACCCGGGGATGCACCATGCCACAACCCAGGATTTCCAGCCAGCCGCTCTGGCCGCAGACCCGGCAGCCGGCGCCCGCGCACATCACGCACTGGATATCCACCTCCGCCGAAGGTTCGGTGAACGGGAAATAGGAAGGCCGGAAGCGCACCGGCAGATCGCTGCGTTCGAAAAAAGCACGCAGGAATTCGTCCAGCACCCCGCGCAGGTTCGCGAAGCTGACCTGCTCATCGACCAGCAGTCCCTCGACCTGGTGAAACATGGGTGTGTGGGTCAGATCGGAGTCACAGCGATACACGCGACCGGGCGCGATGATGCGCAGCGGTGGTTGCTGGCGTTCCATTACGCGCACCTGTACCGGCGAGGTGTGGGTGCGCAGCAAGGTATGCGAATCAAAGTAGAAGGTATCATGCATGGCCCGTGCAGGGTGATGGGCCGGGATATTCAGGGCCTCGAAGTTGTGGTGATCATCCTCGATCTCGGGCCCCTGCACGACGCTGAAGCCCAGCGGACGGAACAGTTGCTCGATGCGGCGCATGGTGATGGTGACCGGGTGCAGACCTCCCGGCGGCTGGCCGCGTCCCGGCAGGGTGACGTCGATGCGCTCGCCGGTCAGTTGCGCATCCAGTTGCGCCGCCTGCAAGGCGTCACGGCGCGTCTCCAGCGCCTGCGAGACCTGCTGCTTCAACCGGTTGATTTCCTGCCCCGCTGCGGGACGTTCCGCTGCCGGCAGGCTACCGAGTTGTTTGAGCTGCTGGGTCAGCTTGCCCTTCTTGCCCAGATACGCCACCCGCACAGCATCGAGCGCCGCGGCATCGACCGCCGCAGCAATCTCCGCCAGCGCCTGTTTTTCAAGTTCTTCCAGGCTGCTCACCTGATAGCGCTCCTTGAATTAAGGATATTTTCTCATCCTCCCTCCCCTTCAGGAGGGTGTTGTAAAAGTGTGCAGCCCCTCCTGCGGGAGAAGGCTGGGATGAGGGGATATTAAATCAGGCGTTACCTGTTTTTATCCCCTCACCCTAACCCTTTTATGCCCTTCAGGGTGCTCCCGCAGGGAGAGGGGACTTTTGCGACACCCTCCGCAGGGAGAGGGGGCTATTACAACACCCTCCTGAGGGAGAGGAAACGGTTACTTCAATAAACCGTGACACAAACAAACCGGTCTGCCTCATTGCTGAATGTAAACGGTCTGCCGTATTCATGAACAAAAAAGGGGAAAGGCACTGCCTTTCCCCTTCGTAGACTACATGCGCTGCGCAAAAGGGGTCAGGCCGATAGACCGGCCTTGGCCTTTTCGGCCAGCGCACTAAAGCCTCCCGCATCGAAGACCGCGAGATCGGCCAGCACCTTCCTGTCGATCTCGATGTTCGCCTTGTTCAGGCCATCGATCATCCGGCTGTAGGACAGGCCGTTTTCCCGGGCCGCTGCGTTGATGCGCGCGATCCACAGGGCGCGAAACTGGCGCTTGCGCTGGCGGCGGTCACGATAGGCATACTGGCCCGCCTTGGTGACGGCCTGCTTGGCAACGCGGAATACCTTGCTGCGCGCACCGTAGTAACCCTTCGCCTTGTCCAGCACCTTCTTGTGTCTGGCATGTGCGGTTACACCGCGCTTTACTCTTGGCATGACTGAAACCTCTTAAACGATAAATTCAACTGAAAGGCAGCATGCGGCGCACGGCGGCCACGTCGGCTTCATGCACCTCCGACGGCGAGCCCAGCTGGCGCTTCCGCTTGCTGCTCTTCTTGGTCAGAATGTGACGCAGGTGCGACTGGCCACGCTTGAAGCCGCCGGAACCAGTCTTCTTGAAGCGCTTGGCGGCGCCACGATTCGTTTTCAATTTTGGCATTTCCGTCCTTCCCGAAAATAAAATTCTATGTCATTGCGAATCACGCAGTGACGAAACAACCTTTCATTGCGCTGCACAGGTGTATCACGAGATTGCTTCGCTTTGCTAGCAATGACGTGCACGCCGTTTACGTCACCTATGTTTTTTGGGGGCAAGCACCATCACCATCAGCCGCCCTTCCATCTTCGGTTCCTGCTCTATCGTACCGTACGTCTCGAGGTCGGCCTTGACCCGCTGCAACAACTCCAGGCCGAGTTCCTGGTGCGCCATCTCGCGGCCCCGGAATCTCAGTGTCACCTTTACCCGGTCGCCCTCTTCCAGGAACTCGATCAGCTTGCGCAACTTGATCTTGTAGTCGCCGATATCGGTTCCCGGGCGGAACTTGATTTCCTTGACCTGGATCTGCTTCTGCTTCTTTCTCGCAGTCTGAAGCTTCTTGCTTTCCTCGAAACGGTACTTGCCGTAGTCCATGACACGGCAAACGGGCGGCTCCGCATTGGGAGAGATTTCAACCAGATCGAGATCGGCCTCACCGGCGACCTCCCGGGCTTCCTGGATGGGCAGCACGCCAACCTGCTTGCCTTCCTGATCGATAAGCCGGACTTCCGGCGCTAGGATCATATCGTTAATACGATGCTGCGATTTTTTTGCGGCGATTCTCTAGCCCTCCAAAACAGTACGGCCGCGGCTCGCGGACTCGGCTTGCAGACCCTCTGACAGCTGCTCGATCGTCATGCTGCCCAGGTCGCCACCGCTTCGCGTGCGCACGGCCACGGTACCTGCTTCCACTTCCCGATCGCCGATCACCAGCAGATAGGGAACGTGTCGGATTGTGTGCTCGCGGATTTTAAAGCCGATTTTCTCATTTCTCAAGTCTGATTTGACCCTCAGGCCCTGATTCTTCAAGGTTTCTCCCACTTTCCGGGCAAATTCCGCCTGGCGGTCGGTGATATTGAGAATCATGGCCTGCACCGGAGCCAGCCACAGGGGCAGCGAACCGGCATAGTGCTCGATCAGGATGCCGATGAAACGTTCCAGGGAGCCAAGGATGGCGCGGTGCAGCATGACCGGCACCTGGCGGCTGCCGTCCTCGGCCACATAGTGTGCCCCCAGTCTGCCCGGCATGGAGAAATCCAGTTGGATGGTGCCCAGCTGCCATACCCGCCCGAGACAGTCTTGCAGATTGAATTCGATCTTGGGCCCGTAGAAGGCCCCCTCGCCCGGCTGCAGTTCCCAGTCCAGCTGTTTGTACTCCAGCGCCTTTTGCAGCGCCGCCTCGGCCCGGTCCCAGAGTGCATCCTCCCCCACCCGCTGTTCGGGACGGGTGGAGAATTTCACACTGACGTCCTGGAAACCGAAATCGGCGTACACCTGGAACAGCAGGTCGATGAAGTCGGACACCTCGCCGAGGATCTGGTCCTCGGCACAGAAGATATGGGCATCGTCCTGAACGAAGTTGCGCACCCGCATCAGGCCGTGCAGGGTACCTGAGGGTTCGTTGCGATGACAGGAGCCGAACTCCGCCAGGCGCAGCGGCAGGTCACGGTAGCTTTTCAGGCCCTGGTTGAAGATCTGGATGTGGGCCGGGCAGTTCATCGGCTTGATGGCATAGGTGCGGTTCTCGGAGTCGGTGGTGAACATATCCGCCGAGAACTTTTCCCAGTGACCGGAGCGCTCCCACAGGGAACGGTCGATAATCTGCGGGGTGTGCACCTCCTGGTAGCCGTGCTGCTTCAACATCCCGCGGATGTAGTCCTGGATGACGAGATAGATGCGCCAGCCGTGATCGTGCCAGAACACCATACCCGGCGCCTCTTCCTGGGTATGGAACAAATCCATGACCTTGCCGAGCTTGCGATGGTCGCGCTTCTCCGCCTCTTCCAGCAGTTGTAGATAGGACTTCAGTTCCTTCTTGTCACGCCAAGCGGTGCCGTAGATGCGCTGCAGCATTTCGTTGTCGGAATCGCCGCGCCAGTAGGCGCCTGCCAGCTTCATCAGCTTGAAGCCCTGCCCCAGCTTGCCGGTGGCGGGCAGGTGCGGGCCGCGGCAGACGTCGAACCAGTCGCCCTGGCGATACACCGACACCTCCTCGCCCTCGGGGATGATGTCCTTGATGATCTCGACCTTGTAGTTCTCGCCGAGCTCCGCGAAGGTGCGGATCGCCTCCTCGCGGTCCCAGACCTCGCGCACGATGGGCAGGTCGCGCTTGACGATCTCGGCCATGCGCTGCTCGATCTTCTTCAGGTCCTCGGGCGTGAAGGGCTCCTCGCGGGCGAAGTCATAATAGAAGCCGTTTTCGATCGCCGGGCCAATGGTCACCTGCGTTCCGGGGTAGAGTTCCTGCACGGCCTGTGCCATGACATGGGCAGCATCGTGGCGCATCAGCTCCAGCGCCTCCTCGTCGCGCGCGGTGACGATCGCCAGTTCGGCGTCTTCTTTGATGACGAATGAGGTGTCCACCAGATTGCCGTTGATCTTGCCGGCCAGTGCGGCCTTGGCAAGACCGGGGCCGATGGCCTCGGCAACGGCGTGGACGGAAACGGGCTGGTCAAAGTCGCGGCGGCTGCCGTCGGGAAGTGTCACGGTAGGCATGGCTTGCTCCAGTGGTGACCGATACGAGGGGCCACATGTCCTGCAATAAAGAAAGCAAAAAGGGGACAGATTTATTTTCAGGAAACCGCATCGCAAATGATTGCGGCGTCACCAGGAGAAAATAAATCCGTCCCCTTGTTGAATTTGGTAGGCGCGATTGGAGTTGAACCAACGACCCCCACCATGTCAAGGTGGTGCTCTAACCAACTGAGCTACGCGCCTGCGAGACCCGGAAAGATACTCGATAGCAGCCATCGGATGCAAGCTGTCCGGGACGCGGGCCTGCCTGTTACACCAGCCGGCGCAATATTCAGGCTATGCCTCCGCCAGCCCGAGGCTGCCCTTCTTCAAATGGCGGATCTGGTCCCGCAGCCGCGCGGCCTCCTCGAATTCCAGATCGCGGGCGTGACGGTACATCTGCTGCTCCAGCGCCTCGATCCGGTGCGCGAGCTGCTTCGGCGTCAAGTGACCGTAGGTATGCAGTTCCTCGGCCACCCGGGCGAATTCCTGCACCGATGACGGCACCGGTTCCAGGGCGCCTTCCAGGATATCGGTGACCGCCTTGCGGATACTGCGCGGGGTGATGCCGTGCGCCTCGTTGAAGGCCAGCTGTTTTTCCCGGCGGCGTTCGGTCTCATCGATGGCGCGGCGCATGGAGCCGGTGATTTCATCGGCGTAGAGGATGGCCTTGCCCTGCAGGTTACGAGCGGCCCGTCCGATGGTCTGAATGAGCGAGCGCTCGGAGCGCAGGAAGCCCTCCTTGTCAGCATCGAGGATGGCAACCAGCGAAACCTCCGGCATGTCCAGCCCCTCGCGCAGCAGGTTGATCCCGACCAGCACGTCGAATACCCCCTTGCGCAGGTCGCGGATGATCTCCACCCGCTCCACCGTGTCGATGTCCGAATGCAGGTAGCGCACCTTGACCCCGTGATCGCCGAGGTAGCCGGTCAGGTCCTCGGCCATACGCTTGGTCAGCGTCGTCACCAGCACACGGTCCCCGGCGGCAACCCGCTCGTGGATCTCTGAGAGCAGATCGTCGACCTGGGTGGTTGCCGGGCGCACCTCGATCGCCGGATCGACCAGTCCGGTCGGCCGGATCACCTGTTCCACCACGGCACCGGCATGCGCATCCTCGTAGGGTCCGGGTGTGGCCGAGATGAACAGGGTCTGCGGCGCCAGCTGCTCGAACTCGTCGAAGCGCAGCGGACGGTTGTCCAGCGCCGACGGCAGGCGGAAGCCGTACTCGACCAGGTTCTCCTTGCGGGAACGGTCGCCGCGGTACATCCCGCCGAGCTGGGGGACGGTGACGTGCGACTCGTCGATCACCAGCAGGGCGTTGCGTGGCAGGTAGTCGAACAGTGTCGGCGGCGGCTCGCCGGCGGCCCGGCCGGAGAGGTAGCGGGAATAGTTCTCGATGCCGGAACAGTAACCAAGCTCCGCCATCATCTCCAGGTCGAACAGGGTGCGCTGTTCCAGACGCTGGGCCTCGACCAGTTTGTTGTTGTCACGTAGCTGCTCCAGGCGTTCGCGCAACTCGACCTTGATCTGTTCCATCGCACCCAGTACAACCTCGCGCGGGGTGGCATAGTGGGTCTTGGGGTAGATCGTCAGCCGCGGCACCCGGCGCAGCACGGCGCCGGTCAGCGGGTCGAACCAGGACAGCGCATCGATCTCGTCATCGAACAGCTCCACCCGCACCGCCTCGCCGTCGGATTCCGCCGGGAAGATATCGATGACCTCGCCACGCACCCGGTAGGTGGCCCGGTGCAGTTCGACATCGTTGCGGGTGTACTGCAGCGCCGCCAGGCGCCTCAGGACGGTGCGCTGGTCGGCGGGTGCGCCACGTACCAGGTGCAGCACCATGCGCAGATAGGCAACCGGGTCGCCCAGGCCGTAGATCGCGGAGACGGTCGCCACGATGATGGTGTCCGGGCGCTCCAGCAGGGCCTTGGTCGCCGACAGCCGCATCTGCTCGATGTGCTCGTTGACCGAGGCATCTTTTTCGATATAGGTATCGGAGGCCGGCACATAGGCCTCGGGCTGGTAGTAATCGTAATAGGAGACGAAATACTCCACCGCGTTACCGGGAAACAGATCGCGCATCTCGCCGTAGAGCTGGGCGGCCAGGGTCTTGTTCGGTGCCAGGATCAAGGTTGGCCGCTGTACGGCCTGGATCACGTTGGCCACGGTGAAGGTCTTGCCCGAGCCGGTCACGCCCAGCAGGGTCTGGTGACTCAGGCCGTCGGTCAGCCCCTCGACCAGCGCCGCAATGGCGTGTGGCTGATCGCCGGCGGGCTGCAGGGAGCATTTCAGTTGGAATTGTTCACTCACGGGCTATGATCGACTGCATGTCTTTGCGTATGATAAGCGCACTGGTGAATCTGCCATCGAACAGCAAGGATAACGTTTTGGACAAGCTCACGCTTTCGAAGCGGGTACAACGCGTCAAGCCCTCCCCAACGCTCGCCGTCACGGCGCGGGTCGCCGAGCTGCGTGCAACCGGCAAGGACATCATCGGCCTAGGTGCCGGCGAACCGGACTTCGGCACCCCCGAACATATCAAGGCGGCTGCGATCCAGGCGATCAAAGACGGCTTTACCCGCTATACCGCGGTGGACGGAACACCCGCCCTGAAGCAGGCGATTATAGCCAAATTCAGACGCGATAACGGGTTGATCTACAAACCCGAGCAGATCCTGGTTTCCTGTGGCGGCAAGCAGAGCTTCTTCAACCTGGCGCAGGCCTTCCTCAACGCCGGCGACGAGGTGATCATCCCGGCGCCCTACTGGGTGTCCTACCCGGACATGGTGCGCCTGGCCGACGGTGAACCGGTGATTATCCGCGCCGGCGTAGACACCCGTTTCAAGATCACCCCGCAACAGCTGGAAGCGGCGATCACACCCAGGACCCGCATCTTCGTCATCAACAGCCCGTCCAATCCCACGGGAGTCGCCTACACCCGCGCGGAGCTGGCGGAACTCGGCGAAGTGCTGAAACACAGCCCGCAGGTGCTGGTCGCCACCGATGACATGTACGAACACATCCTCTGGGGCGAGGAGCCGTTCTGCAACATCCTCAATGTCTGCCCGGATCTCCATGAGCGGACCATCGTGCTGAACGGCGTTTCCAAGGCCTATGCCATGACCGGCTGGCGCATCGGCTATGCCGGCGGCCCGGCGGACCTGATCAAGGCCATGAAGAAGGTCCAGTCGCAGAGCACCTCCAACCCGGCCTCGATCTCGCAGGTCGCCGCGCAGGCGGCATTGGAGGGTGACCAGTCCTGCATCCAGCCCATGCTGAAGGCGTTTCGCGAGCGGCATGATTTCGTGATCGACGCCCTGAACCGGATACCCGGCCTGGTCTGCCTGCCGGCGGACGGCACCTTCTACTGCTTTCCCCATGTCCAGGAAGTCATCGACCGCCTTGACAACGTCAACGACGACGTCGCCCTGGCCGAATACCTGCTGGAAAAGGCCGGTGTCGCACTAGTGCCCGGTTCCGCCTTCGGCGCACCCGGCTATGTGCGCTTTTCCTTCGCCATCGGCATGGATGTCCTCAAGGAAGCACTGTCCCGACTCAGTGCCGCACTGACAGGCTGAAGCGAATTTCTCCTACCCGGGCCATCGTGCCCGGCCGCTACATCCGGCCGACTGTCAGGTGCAAACTCTTCCTGCACCGATCACCACGGAGCGGTTGCTTTCCATCTGCAGGAACAGGTCCCGAATCACCGGGATTGCCCGGTGCCATATCCGCCGTAGCATGGAAAAGGCAGTATTCAGGTAACAGGCGTGGGTACCACGGAGGGAGGAAGTGGGCATGGAATGGGCCGCAATGCCACAATGGCCGCACGCACTGTGCCGGCGGCAGCCGGGCACGACCCTGCCCGAACTGCTGGTGAGCCTGGCGCTGGTGGCGACGCTGGCAGCCGGGGCCGTCAGCAGTTTCAAAGGCATACTCCAGGAAAACCGCATGGTCGCCGAAGTCAATCACTTCGTTACGGCGCTGCAACAGGCACGCAGCGAGGCGGTCAAGCACGGCCGCCGGGTGGTGCTCTGCCCGAGCCTGGACGGGAGCAATTGCAGCAACAGCGAGGCCTGGACCCACGGGTGGATGCTGTTCGCGAGCGACAACCGGGAACACGAATCCGGCGAACCCCTGCTGCAGTCCGGCACACCCCTGAGCGCCGGCATCATCCTGCACGCCAGCAACCACCGCAAGCGGATCGTCTACCAGCCCGACGGCAGCAGCGGCGGTTCCAACTGCACCTTCATCTTCTGCGATACCCGCCAGGTGGCCAACCCGAGAGTCATCTGCCTGGCAAACAGCGGCCGGCCTCGCGTAAGCTACCGGCGCTGCGACGGCAGACCCATCCGTTGCCCGTGACCCGGGAATACCGTAACGCCCACCCCGCGTTGACCGAAAACCAGCGAATCCAGTATGATGCGCGCTCTTGCAGGTTCTCTGATCCCCGGTAGCTCAGTCGGTAGAGCGGGTGACTGTTAATCACTAGGTCGGCGGTTCGAGCCCGTCCCGGGGAGCCATAACTATAATTCAATTGGTTACAATATTATTGTAGAATATACTTTAATACAAAATTAGTTACTTTTTCAGAATCAACAGCTTCTATAATCAATCTCGGTTCGAGCCCATCCTAGTATTAACCCAGCTTCATTTTATGTACGTTTCCAAGGTCTAAACGGGTAAACAACAACTAGTAATAGAAATACAGCATTTCTGTCTGATTGAACGGGACGTACTGTAAGCAGTCATTCACGAGCCCGGCTCTGGTCGGCAGCCCTCCACACTAAGCAGAAGTTCACTCGCTTACGGCTAAATCCCACGAGCTAGCGCACGCATAGGGCATAACGATAAGTAGTGAAAGAATGTAAACCGAGTTGAGCACTTACCGACCCCCTTCAGTTTCCTTCCTCCAATGAATTCCGCGCACGACGCAGCCGTGAAATTGCGCATAGTCACTGACTGCAGAAGGAGGTCGTTGTGCTACGTGGGACAGACAAAGTAAACACTAGTACTCCTTCAACATGATAATTGCGGTTTCAGCGTTCCTGTGGTGTTTCGCTACAAGGCGTAGAGCGCAGGCAATGGCCTGAGTCCTTGTCAAGCACTGCAACGCGGTAGCGGGACACCACAGGAACGCCCGAAGGGTTGGTCTGTCAGCGCCCATGGCGGCGTTGCAGCTCTTGCTAAGGGCGACGGCCATTACCTGCGAGCTGCGCCTTGCCCTGAGCGATGACAGACCAACTGAATCCGTAATTATCATGTTGAAGGAGTACTAGGCTTGATAAAGATTCAAAGGGAAGCAGCACGGCAGGGACGCCACTTCCTTACTGTTAAAATATGGCCGGATATAGCTTCATCATGTTTTTCCGGGCGTATCGGCTAGCGGCGCCCCCTGCGATGCGGCACGTAGCGGGGCACCGACGGGCGGCTTACGGCGCAGGCCGCGGCGACGAGGCCACGCTCGGCGGCAGCACCGGGTAAACGATCTTCGGCTGTTCTCCTGTCAGGCTCTGCAGGAACGCAGTGATCTCGTCGATCTCGCTGTCGCTGAGCTTCGCGCCGAGTTGGCTCGCGCCCATTACCGCGACCGCCTGGCGCAAGTCCCAGGACTTGCCGGTGTGGAAATAGGGCCGGGTCAGTGCAATATTGCGAAGTGTCGGCACCTTGAACACGTACTCGTCGCTCGGCGTGCTGGTGACGGAAAAGCGCCCTTTGTCGTCCGGCGGCAACAGCTCGGCCCCGGGCTTCTCGATGATGCCGAACGGCGCATACATGCCGCCGCCAACATTCACGCCGTTATGGCAGCTCGAACAACCCTTGTCCATGAACAGCGCCAGGCCATCCTTCTGCTCCGGCGTCAGCGCGTCGGTCTTGCCCTTGAGGAACCGGTCGAATGGCGCATTCGGCGTGATCAGCGTCGCCTCGAACACGGCGATCGCCTTCTGCGCGTTGGCGAGCGTTACTGGGTCCTTCTCACCTGGAAACGCCTTCGCAAATGCCAAGCGGTAGCCCGGAATGCCCTTCAGCTGCTCGGCGACGTGCGCCTTGGGCGAGGCCATCTCCACAGGATTGACCATCGGTCCTCCCGCCTGCTCCTCCAGGTCCTTCGCGCGACCGTCCCAGAACTGCGCGGTATTGAACACGGCATTCAGAACGGTAGGGGCATTGCGCCCGCCGTGCTGCCATTGGTGGCCGATCGAGGTCGACTGCTCGTCGACACCGCCGCGTCCGACGTCGTGGCACGAGTTGCAGCTGATGGCGTGGCTGGCCGACAGCCGCGGGTCGAAATACAGCATCTTGCCGAGTTCGACCTTCGCCGGTGTCGCAGGATTGCCCGGCAGTGCTGGCGGCTTCTCAGGGATGGTTTTGAACTGCTGTTGCGCCCTGGTGAGCAGGTCCGGCTGTGCAAACGCTGCAGTGGCAGCGAGCAGTCCGAAGGCGGCAACGGCGATAAGTGTTTCGCGAAGCATGTCAGGATTCTCCTCTTACTTATGAACAGGCTGACTAATCATATAAATCCTGTTGGCGAATGGGTCAATACCTTTCCGACCGGCGGGCGCCAGCAGTCGATCGTCGATCTGACTGGCGAAGTGGCTCAGAGCGGCATTCCAGAGCCCGAATATCCACCCTACCACCGGTCCGCTGACGCATGTTATTCCCGTGCCACCGGTCCGCTGGCCAGCTGCCCCTGTTGCCTCGCTGCCTAGCCTGGTGGTCATTGGCTAACCCTGCTTAGTCGGACAGCCCCGCTGTCGCGGCGCAAGACATGGCGGCTGCCGGGAGGCTTCAGCAGCGGCGCGTTTTGCGCCGGTGGGTGAGAATCTTCTCGATCACCTCCTGTTGTGGATGAAGGCGAGAGCCTGCCCCGCGAGCGCAGGGTGTCCATCGGACTGATCCACGCCGCCCCATCGCAGGGTTTGTATCAGGTCCCTACGAGGCTGTCGGACTTGGGACTGATCTACTGCGCCGGTGAGAGAGCGCCCCATTTTCCCGACCCTTTTCGTCATATAGCTACGACTATTCTCCTCAAACGATCAGGAAAATGGCCTCACCCTCCCACCTTGCTCGCTATGATCGCCCAAGTCCGACAGCCTCCTAGACATAGCGCCCGGATGGCCTCAAATACGTGGCGCGCTTCCGGAATCGGCGCGATGCAGAGAGTTCGAAATGCGTCCACGATAGGGAGCCATTCAAAATCTTCGGCTTGCGATCCCCATCGCACGACATCTGGGGGGGCCATAAGACCGGAAGTCCCCGGGTGGGAAGCATCAAGTGCATCGATCACTGCTACTCTGTGTTCTCGTGTTAATCGCCATATCGGATCCCGGCATCACCCAAAACATGGCGGCGGACTGAACAATGAGGATTGCCACACAAAACCGCGAGACAGGTGATCAATTGCCTTCGCGGCACAACAAGCCGCCAATCCTTTGGCAACAGCTCAGCAGATACAAGCCAAAAGCCATTCCGGAACTGCAAGGGAGCCCACGCTGCGGGTGCCGCACCGGTGAAACGTGGCGATCCCGGCTATGAAAAAGACTTCAGGGTTGAAGTTAAGAAGTGACCAAAGCATCACTTGTGGCTAAAGTCTAGAGATTATTCAATTCTCATGAAAACAACCGAAATGAACGTCGATTCGGCGAGCATCCACCAGAGATGTGCCCAAGAATGGAACCACAGGCACGCTTGTGTTACGACCAGCTGAGCTTGTGTCGACCCGTCAACCCTGCATCTGCTGCAGCGCAACCGGTGAGTGTGCAACCAGAGCGACATCCACCTCTGAAAAATCGATACTTACCCTGTCACCAGCGATGGGCCGAAACAAGCTGTTGGCAAACGAGACATGGTTCGGATGTTCGCGATAGCTTTCAATGACCTTCTTATGTGCAAACTCAACGATCCAGGAGAACCGGAATTTTGCATTCTCCGATACAGCCCAGCCGGATATCACGCGACGTACACCTGGGATAGCCGCGAGTATCTCAGTGCCGCGTGTCATCATCGTATCAACCTGTGACTCTGAACCATGCTCGACATTGTAGATAATCACATGCTGTACCGGCAGCCATGCTTGGCATTGAATCAGCACTTCTGCGGCACGGCCGGCTGAACCCCAGAGGTGCATGCAGCGTTCGACCTCGACACGGATCCGTTTGCGGATATTTCTCACGAGTCCGGTGTACCCGCAGCGGGAATCCGCGCGCGCGTTCTCCCGGACACACTTGCCGGCCGCATCAGCAAGTGCCGTATAGTAGTTGATTTTTACCACACCGCAGGAAATCAGTCGGCGATACTGGTCATCGGTTAATCCCGTGCCGCCGTGAATCACGAGCGGTAGCCTGACGGACGCGTTGATGTGCTTGAGACGTTCGAAGTCGAGCTTCAGCCGACCGCGCATGCGCCCGTGAACGGTACCGACGGAGACCGCAAGACAATCGACTCCGGTTCTTTCCACATAGGCCCTGGCCTCGGCAACGGAGGTATACACCGCCTCTCCAGGATGGTTCTCGGCGTCTTCTCCCTCGACACCCGCCACGTAACCCAGTTCGCCCTCGACGGTAATGCCGCATCGGTGTGCGGTTTCGACGATTTTCCGTGTCTGTGCAACATTGTCGGAAAACGCGTCGTTGGAAGTATCCACCATGACACCATTGCAGCCGAGATTAATTGCACGAACCGCGGATTCCAGCGATGCGCCGTGATCAAGGTGAATTGCAACGGGCACGCGCGCACGGCGTGCAGCCTTCTCGGTTGCGGCCATTGCCAGTTCGAAGTCGTAATGCTCGAAGTGCGACTCGGCCAGGCTCAGGATCACCGGAGAGCGGCAAACCTCAGCCGCATCGAGGATTGCTTCAAGGAAGTCGAGACTCACAAGGTCGAAAGCACCAACGGCGTAGTTATTACGGTAGGCGTGATTCAGCATGTCGTGCATATCAACTATTGGCATGATGTCTTCTGTCGCAGTCTGTTAATTTACTCGTCGGATCTCGCGGCTTCTCGCCGTTAAACATCCTCACCTTCGTCTTCGGCGGTACACCCCGGGTCAAGATCTTCGTCATGACTGGCAATGGCACGGCCGAGAACGCTGAGCGAATCATGTAATGTAGCAATCGACATGTCGCGCGTTTGTGCATAGCGTACATCCAGGTCCGACTGCAGGGCGGCGAGTCGATTCAACAGCTGGCCGTTTGCATCGATGAATCCGGTCGCCCATCCCACCATGTCAGCGAGCCGGTGCACCTCGCGTGCAAGCCATTCACACCTCGCAGGCGTCGCACCGGTCTGGGCCACTGTATTGATGGCCCGGAGCAGTTCGGGCAGATTCATCACGGAATCACTGAACACGGGACTGTCCCTATGCCGGATCCTGGTCCAGCTCACCATCGCGAAACACCCGGCTCGCGAGAATGTCCTCTGCCTCGAGAGTCATGAGGTCGTCCTTGGTCATACGTTCGGTACGACGTCCGAAAAGACGGTTGGCCTGGCGCAGGCGGGCGCGATCGAGTGCGTTCCGCACCGAGCGCGCATTGGAGAAATGCTCCATAGACATACGTAGCTTCAGATAGCGGGTAAATGCCTCTTCGGCCGGTTCGCTGAAACGGTAATTTTGCTCCGCCAGCATGAGTTCGGCGATGGCGAGCAGCTCTTCCGGGTAGTAATCCGGAAAGTCGATGTGATGCGCGATTCGTGAGCGCATACCCGGATTGGACTGGAAGAACTTGTCCATCTTGTCCTTGTAGCCGGCCAGTATGACGACCAGGTCGTCGCGATTGTTCTCCATCACTTGCAGCAGGATTTCGATGGATTCGGCGCCGTAGTCACGTTCGTTTTCCGGTTTGTATAGGTAATACGCTTCGTCGATGAACAGCACGCCGCCCATTGCCTTCTTGATGACTTCCTTGGTCTTCGGCGCCGTGTGTCCGATATACTGACCGACCAGATCGTCGCGAGTCACGGTCACCAGGTGGCCTTCGCGCACATAGCCGAGCCGCTTGAGAATCTCCCCCATACGCATGGCCACCGTGGTCTTGCCGGTACCGGGATTGCCGGTAAAGCACATATGCAGCGTCGGGGTTACGGAGGTGAGCTCGAACTGCCTGCGCAGCCGGTCGACCAGCAGTAGGGCTGCGATTTCCCGTATGCGCGTTTTGACAGGGACAAGCCCTACCAGCTCACGGTCAAGCTTGTCGAGAACTTCCTGGATATTGGATGAACGCAGCTCGGCCTCGAGATCTACTGCGTCGTTGTTGGTGTCGATCAAATGATGCGCCTCGTTCATGGTTTGAATCCGTTAGCCGCATGGGCATACGGACAGCGCGGAATGATCCGCACCGTCCGTGCCGCCTCATGCCTCAGTAACGCTCCATCTCCGGCTTGTCAGTTGCGTAGGAATGCACGGTATAGCGCATCATGCGTCCCTCCGATTCCTGGCGAACAAGGCCGAAGCCCGGCTCATTCTTCGGGCGGTTTACAATATACGACATGGCGGGACTTTCCATGCCGCGCGTCGAATTGAACGCTGTGATCCGGATATAGTGGTTCGGGAACGTCTTGCGACAGTTGTTCACTTCCATCAAGATCCCAGCGGGATCCTTGAGATCGAACATCGGCATTCCGAACATTTCCCAGTAGGTATTGCGCGGATGCGGATCGTCGGTGTACTCGACGCTGACGGCCCAGCCGTGGTCCAACGCGTACCTGATCTGCTTGGTAATCTGCTCGTCAGTCAGGTCCGGCAGAAACGAAAACTGCCCCTGAGTAAGATGATTGCCTTGATTGGTCATCATGGTGCTATCTCCTTTGTTTATCATGCGCTGGCCGTAGTCGTGGGTACGAAGTCTGCGGTGTCGGTCGACTCGTAGTTGAAGGTGATGTCCTTCCACGTATCGAGCGCGGCCTTCAGCGGCGAACAGTCCCTGGCGGCATCATGCAGGATTTGCGGACCCTCATGCCAGATGTCGCGACCTTCGTTACGTGCCAGTACCATGGTCTCAAGCGCAACGCGATTGGCAGTTGCGCCGGCCTGGATTCCCATCGGGTGCCCGATGGTGCCGCCACCGAATTGCAGTATCACGTCCTCGCCGAGGTAGGTCAGCAACTGGTGCATCTGACCGGCATGTATGCCACCGGAAGCCACCGGCATGACCTTGTTGAGCGAGGCCCAGTCCTGGTCGAAGAACAGGCCGTTCTCGAGGCTGGTCGGCGTGTGCGACTCGCGTAGCGTGTCGTAGAAGCCCTTGATCATCAGCGGATCGCCTTCGAGCTTGCCGACCACAGTGCCGGCATGGATGTGATCAACGCCCGCCATGCGCATCCATTTGCAGATGACTCGGAAATTCATGCCGTGGTTCTTCTGGCGCGAGTAGGTCGAATTGCCGGCACGGTGCAGGTGCAGGATCATGTCATTCCTGCGTGCCCATTTCGCCATGGTCTGGATGGCCGTGTAGCCAATGACGAGGTCGATCATGACGATCACGGAACCGAGTGACTTGGCGAATTCGGCGCGCTCGATCATCTCGTCCATGGTTGCGGCAGTGACGTTGAGGTAGTGCCCCTTGACCTCCCCGGTCGCGGCCGATGCCTTGTTCACGGCTTCCATGCAGTATAGAAATCGGTCACGCCAGTGCATGAACGGCTGCGAGTTGATGTTTTCGTCATCCTTCACGAAGTCGAGTCCGCCCTTCAGCGCTTCGTACACCACACGGCCGTAATTGCGGCCCGAGAGTCCGAGTTTGGGCTTGGTGGTTGCACCTAGCAGCGGCCGCCCGAATTTGTCGAGACGCTCGCGCTCAACGACAATGCCGGTGGCCGGCCCCTGGAAGGTCTTCAAGTAGGCAACCGGGATGCGCATATCCTCCAGGCGCAATGCCTTGACCGCCTTGAAGCCGAACACGTTACCGATGATGGAAGCGGTCAGGTTCGCGATCGAACCCGGTTCGAACAGGTCGAGGTCATAGGCGATGTAGGCGAAATACTGCTGGTCTGTCTTGGTGCCTTCGCCTGTGTTCGGCACCGGGTCGACACGATAGGCTTTGGCCCGGTACAGTTCGCAAGCTGTGAGGCGGTCGGTCCACACCACGGTCCAGGTTGCGGTCGAGGATTCACCGGCGACAGCCGCAGCCGCCTCTTCCGGGTCGACGCCGGCCTGCGGGGTGATGCGGAACAGCGTAATGACGTCGGTATCCTTGGGTTTGTAATCGGGCTCCCAGTAACCCATTTTTTTGTAGGGAATAACGCCGGATTTGTAGCGGTCTTTCCCTTCCTTGATCGTTTCAGATGCCATGACATTCTCCAGAACTCTGTTTATCAATATGTGCATTCCGCACCGGACCAGCTCTCCGTGCCAGGTTCACTCTCGTGGAGGAAAAGTGGACTGGCAGGACATCGATGCGTTGCCGTTATGCTGCCGGGAGTGAAACATAAATAACAGTCGATAATTTCTATTAATATGATAGAGTAATATCTATGCATCATCCGCGGACTTAAACAGCATGAGGCACCACACCCTGCGACAACTCGAAGTCTTCTCAACCATCGCGCGACTTGGCAGCTTCACGCGCGCGGCAGAAGAACTATTCCTGACTCAGCCGACAATCTCGATGCAGATCAGGAAACTTACCGATTCAGTGGGTGTACCGTTATTCGAACAGGTGGGAAAGAAAATCTTTCTCACAGATGCAGGTCGCGAACTAAACAGAACATGCCGCGAGATTTTTGCCCAGCTAGAACGGTTTGAAATGTTCGTTGCCGACTTGAAAGGGTTAGACACAGGCCGCTTGCGGCTGTCAGTGGTTACGACCGCGAAATATTTCATGCCGCGACTGCTCGGGTCCTTTTGCCAGCTCCACCCCGGCATCGAAGTTTCGTTGAAGGTCTCCAACCGGGAACGCATCCTTGAACGGCTTGCCGACAACGTAGATGACCTGTACATCCTGGGGCAGCCGCCAGAGGAACTTGAGGCCGAGGCTGAACCCTTTCTGCAAAACTCGCTGGTCGTGCTCGCACCGGTCGGACATCCCCTGTCGGGCAAAAAGAAGATTTCTCTCGCTCGCCTGGCGAAGGAACCGTTTCTGTTACGCGAATCGGGTTCCGGCACGCGCATCGCCACCGAACGGCTGTTCACCGCACACGGGCTGAAACTCAACGTTCGTATGGAACTTGGCAGCAACGAGGCCATCAAGCAGGCGATAGTCGGTGGTCTCGGTGTATCAGTCCTGTCTCGACATACACTGGTAATGGATGCGCCCGCGGGGCAGATCACGATCCTTGATGTCGATGGATTTCCGATCGAACGGAACTGGTATGTCGTTTACCCCTCGGGCAAGAAACTCTCGGTCGTTGCCAGCGCTTTTTTCGCGCACTTGCGGCAGGTGCCCAGAGAATTGCAGTTTGATACATCGAAACTGAAGCGATGAGGGGTCAACGACAAAATACGGATTCAGACGTTGACTGCCTGGAATGCCGCTGAGAGCTTAGCCGACGAATGTGCGCGCAATACAGACGACCACCTCAGACTGAACTCTCAAGTGTCTGAAAACAGTACCAATCAGACTTTGAATGAGTTGCGATAAGCTTTTGATATTGTACGCAAACCAGATATTTCCGTAATTTTTTTTGGACATCCCGGCCTGTTCATGCCTGCATTTACGCCATCGTCCAAGCTCGGTAGGCAATGGCCAGGTAATCGGTCAATTGCCGATCCATTCAGTTTTTGCGGTACCATTCCCCCTGGCGTTGATCGGCGGTGCATTTTCTTCCTTGTTGGACACTCAGGAGCTTATTCATGCTGAAAAATTCGGCAGACCGTTATGGTCTGGTATCCAAACTGCTGCACTGGTTGATGGCGATGATGATCCTCACCATGATCGGGCTGGGCGCCTACATGGCGGATCTGGATAAAGATAACTCTATCCGGCTGCGGCTATACGACCTGCACAAGGAGATCGGCGTTACCATACTGGTGCTGGCGGTGCTGCGGATTCTCTGGGTACTGGCGTCGCGCCCTCCCGTCCTGCCCGCCGCGCTGCAGCGTTGGGAGGTGATACTCTCCAAGTCGACGACTGGCCTGCTCTATCTCCTGATGTTGGCGACGCCAATTGCCGGTTATCTAATGGTCAACACCGGCGGTGGCCCTATTAAGTACTTCGGTTTGTATACAATGCCCGTACTGATCGGAGAGAACCGCGACCTCCACGAAGTCCTGGAGGATGTGCATGGGATTCTTGCCTTCTCAATCCTGACATTGGTTGGCCTGCATGTACTCGGGGTGATCAAGCACCGCTTTATCGATAAGAACCCCGCAGCGGATGTGCTGAAGCGCATGCTCTGATCCCTTCGAAAAGGGGATTGAGGGAATAGTATTATTATTTTTCCCTAATTGACTAATTTAAGAAAGCTGTGCTTATAACCCAAACGACGAAATCTAGCCCAGAGAGATGGATGGAGGACGAAAGTATCCATATGGACCTCTCCGACCGAAATATTATTCAGCCGACGGCATGGTCTGTAGCGGCGATTGCATGGAAATGCCTGATCCTGCTTCAGGTCATTAGCACGTCTGTCTTTTACTTTTCTCCTACACGTCGTGATATTCATCTGTATTCACTTGTAATTACTACCCCACTCGGCAAGAACGCACACTCTGACGGAGTAGCAGAGTGTGCGAGCAGCTCAAAAGGAGGAGTTATTCTCTGAGGATTGAGCCACCGACTGTCAGAATATCGACAGTCTGGGCGGCTGTATATAGTACTGAGGTACACGGCCATCCCGGGGATAAATACAGCTGTTCACTCCATTCAGTCCGGCTGTTGTCTTCGCGCCGCTCAGGAATATGCCTGCGATGACTTCTGATTATTTTCACCGCACTGTCTTTGAACGGAACCCTGGGCAGTGGATTACCCCTGCGCCTGTCACCAAACCGGGGCTCTTGTTTCTCAGCGTTCCCCCCCCCACGTATAGAGCGTTCAAGTACAAACCACCCTCCTTGCAGGAACCGAGTATCGATACAACTACCCCGCCAAAATAGTGGGAATATACCCTCTCCCGGCAATTTCCGGTATTTGACACGGTCTGATCGCTGATATTGCCGCCTCGGGTGCAGGGACAGTATCGCCGGATTTCTGCCGATGGTCAGTCTGGCGTATCTGCCACCTGTTTTACACCAGGTCTACATCAATCCTTAGTCCGCCCTGCGTAAAGTACTAGACCATTGAGCGGCGTAAATATACTATTCGGCAGCGGAGAGTATCTATTATCAACCGACAGGAAAGTATCATGACACCTGACAGCAAGAAAGTGACTGCAACGAGTAATCCTGCCAAGCAAAAACCCGCTAAAAAGGCGGCTATGAGCGCCGGGGAAGCCCCCGCGAAAAAGGGGGTAAAGAAGACGGTTGTCCGCACCGAGGAAGCTCCCGCAAACAAGATAGCCAAGAAGACGGCTGTCAGCGCCAAAGAGGCCCCTGTGGAAAAGGTGTCCAAGAAGGCGAAGGCGGCCGATCGCGCTGAAGAAACCACCGCGAAAAAAGTCGCGAAGAAGCCCACAACAACTTCTAAGCCTAGCAAATCATCCAAACACATTTCGTCAGAGGAACGTTGGAATATGATTGCTAACGCAGCCTACCTTAAGGCGGAAAAAAGGGGGTTTGCGCCAGGTCACGAGATGCAGGACTGGGCAGAGGCGGAACAGGAGATCGATGAGCTGCTGATGTCCGGCTGATGTACATCTACAAAGGTACGCTGACTCAATACAATGAGTGATTACAAAGCGGAGGCAAAATATCTCCGCTAGCAAGATCGTTCATTATCGGCAACGATAGACTGCACCTGGTGGTTCCCGGTACCCGAGAATGGCTGATTCTGGGGGTGAATGAGATCGGCATGTGCTCATGATGACCTGGCAGCGGTAATATCCAACTATGTGCGGCCGGTTCACACTCCACACCCCGGAGGCCCGAATCAGGGAAGCCTTCCACCTGGAGCATGCGGCACCGGTCGGGTTGGTTCCCCGATTCAATATTGCCCCCTCTCAGGACATTCCCATCATCCGGAAAACGGAATCCGGCCCGGAAATGGCACTGGCTCGCTGGGGGCTGGTGCCGGCCTGGTCGAAAGAGCCGAATACCAATTATTCAACCATCAACGCCAGACTCGAGACGGTTGCCGAAAAGCCGGTTTACCGCACTTCATTCAAGCACCGGCGCTGCCTGATCCCTGCCGACGGTTTCTATGAGTGGAAAATGGTCAATGGCCACAAGATTCCGCACTATATCCGCATGCGAAACAGCGATATTTTTGCCTTTGCCGGGTTGTGGGACCGCTGGGAAGGTGAGGATGTAAGTTTTAATAGCTGCAGCATCATCGTAATGCCGGCCAATGCAATCATGAAACCACTGCATGAGCGGATGCCCGCCATCATCGCCCCGGCACACTACGACCAGTGGACTGATTCCCGGATAACGGACAAGGATGAGGTGATGTCGTTTCTGAATTCCGCCCCTTCCGGTGACCTGAAGGCCTACCCGGTCAGCCCCTGGGTGAATGTGCCCAAGCATGATGATGAGCGGTGCATACAGGCAGCAGGATGAAGCACTCCTTGTATCTCCATAATTCATGGACTCTTGGGAACCGGCCTGCCTGGCATCATTGGAGTGGTCAGGATGATATATCAGCAACGCACCGCCATGAATATCACATGGAGAATTATTTGACGTTCACGGTCACACCGCTCAATGGCCCGGCACGGGTGACCCTGTCCAGGCAGAATGCCGGTGACAATTACGAATGTGTATTCATACACGAGAAAACTGCAAAGACCTGCACCACCATCCGGAAGATCCGGGACAGGCTGAGAAAGAAAGCTGGTTTACCATTCTTTCGAATTCATGATAGTCGCCACTTCTTCTGCTCTCAGTGTCTGCTGGGCGGTTGGGCTGAACAGCCGCGGTTTGCGGTTACAAAACACCATTCACGGTGTGTCCGGGTTCTTCCACGGAGCGTATCCACCCTGTAGGACCGGCGCCCTCACCGGGAACAACGCACGGGAAATTCTCATCCCCCGCGGGGGCACGGGTCCTGCCATAGGGCCTATCCACAACGTAGGTTATGGATCGAGCGGATACCTGTTATTCCGTGGCGGTCTGCCTGCTTCCGGACAGCCGCGCATAACGGTCGTTCGCAACGCTTGCTTTAGCCACGCGATCGAATCTGAATGATGGAGGCGCCCAACACCGTTTGTACTGTGTACACACGGCTCTGTATGAGCATCCGGTTTCGCTGTTTCACACCGATTCATACTTGAGAAAGATGGCTTTTTATTTACATAACTATCACCCTGAAAATCCCATAGAGGGTCCCACTGGCCGGCAACAGCCTGTACCCTCTCGGGCCTGTCAGGTCGGTGACTGCCGCATACACGCGTAACTGATTATGACGCCCCGGTTCAAGCGGCTTAGGGTTACGAGTGACTGCCGGATTAATCGGCCGTCCGGACAATGATCCCGAACTGCGCATCCGGTGCATTGCGGCAATCCGGCACTGTAATAATATCTCCCATCCAGGATTTGAAACTTTGATGATCTTTCGCCTAAATTACAGATTCCCTATCGGGAACTATAAATCAGGTCGGTGACAACCTACATCGCTCAACACAGGTGGCATGACATGATTGACAAGACTCACGATGCCGGCGTCATCCAAACCCTGGTTGAGCGGATAAACGATCAACGGCTGCCGCGCGCGCTTGAACTCAAGGAGAAGGTCGACGCCGGAAAGCCCCTCGACGATTTCGATCTGCGCTTTCTGGAAGAGGTGTTCGCGGATGCACAGACAATCAAGCCCATGATGGACCGCCATCCCGAGTACCAGAAACTGGTGGCGCAATTGATACACTTCTACAAGGAGATACTCGATAAGGCCCTGGAGAACGAGAACAAGGCCTGACTCGTACGGGGATCGCCTGAATCGGGATATAGGGTGCCCCGGCGTCATGTAGATAACCTTGCTTACCGCGATTCAAGTCGGGTAACGCTCGGCCATGGTAACGAAACCCACCTGGCACGGCAATTCGCCCGGATCGATCGCGGCCAACAGGATCACCACGCGCCGCTCGCAACGTTGTGCAGCTCCTGAAAGCGGATCGCAAATGCCGTACTGTCCTGCAAGTCACGCTGGATGTTCATGCGATTCAGATGCAACACGTTCTCCTCTGCCCGGAAGTGCCGTTCAGCCTCCGCGAGCAACCCGGCGGTTATGTCCAGATACACGCTCAGTACGCGATCTCTTGAGGGTGAAAATAAGTTTGGAAAATCAAGATCGGTGTTATTTACCCATCACAGTTTGACTGGTCAGATTCCATTCAGGGAACCTCTGATTAGTTCATTGCGGTGTATTAATCAGAGTAGTTCTGAATATGAATTTCCGAAAAATCGTGACAGACCGGATGCACTGATTCGGCGGTATCCTGTCTATCACGTACCAGCCAGACCGTTTGCATGCCCGCGTTATGTGCTGCATCCAGCTCCTCCGGACTGTCGGATAAGAACAGGATATGTTCAGTGTTCAGACCAGTCTCGGCGGAAATTCTCTGATAACTGGCACTGTTTCGTTTCATGCCGATCCTGGTATCGAAGTAACCGCTGAACAGTGGGGTCAAATCGCCAAAGTCGGAATAGCCAAAGAGCAGCTTTTGTGCCGGGACCGAGCCGGATGAATAGACATACAGCTGGATACCGGCACTGCGCCATTTACGCAGATACTCAACGGCATCCGGGTAGACATGGCCCGTAAACGCCTTATCGATATAACCCTGGTTCCAGATCATTCCTTGCAGCGATTTTAACGGTGTAACCTTCCGGTCCTGGTCTATCCAGCAAATTAGCTGTTCTATGGCTTGTTCTGCTGTAAGTTGCTGACCGACTTCCCTATTGATCGCTTCCAGCTCCTGCTGAACGGTCGGAGAATCCAGGTTGGCACGAACAAACCCGGCAATATGTTTGCGTGCATAGGGAAATAAAACATCGAACACGAAAGAAATCGAAGTGGTTGTACCCTCGATGTCGGTCAGTATGGCCTTAATCATCAGTCATGCTCAGCCTGGTAGTCCTCGTAGCTGATATGCCTGGATGCAATGTCGTCACCGGTGAAATCACCTACCCAGCCATCCGGGATGACAAAGAAGCGAATGCACTTGAAATCGGGTTTTGCCCCCATGTCGAACCAGTGAGTGGTGTTCTCAGGCACACTGATCAGATCACCCTTTTCGCACATGATGGCATATACCCTGTCTCCGACATGCAGATAAAACAGGCCGGAGCCATCGACAAAAAAGCGCACCTCGAAATCTCTGTGAGTATGTTCCGCCAGAAATTTGGACCGATATTCGGCAGCCTGAGGGTTATCCGGTTTCAGGGCAACCACGTCTATCGATTGGAAACCGTACAGCCGATTCAGCCGGGTGATTTCATCGGCATATGCAGCTTTTACAAGTTCGGAATCAGCATCGTCCGAGATATCCTTGGTCGGCCAGCGTTCCAGCTGGACACCGATATCCTGCATGGCTCCCCGGATGGCATGATAATCCCGGGTGACTTCAATGGCTTTTCCACCGATGTCTGGATAGATAGCGAGCATCGTCATTAGCGTGTTACCCCCTTGCGCCTGATTTCGCACTCAAACAGGAATTCAAATGCCTCTACATGTTTCAATGCTTCATCAACGCTATTGCCCCAGGTATAAAAACCGTGGCCACGAATGAGATAACCATGAATAACATCGTCGCTGTCCTGCATACGGGTATCGACGGCGGTCGATAAACGCCCCATATCCTGGTCGTTGGCAAACACAGGAACAGTCACTTTGCATTCATGTGTATTGATACCGGGAAATGCCTTGAGTATTTCATAGCCACCCAGCTCAATATCGCCATCGGTCAGCAGCGATAATAAGGTAGCGTTCACGGAGTGTGGATGCAATATACAGCGTGCGCCTGGAATACGATTATAAATTTGCACATGCAGCTGCGTTTCGGCGGATGGTCTGTTTCCATCCAGACTCTTCCCCGCGGCATCCGCCAACATGATATCTCCGTGCTTCAAACGCCCTTTATTTCGCCCGGAAACCGTAATCAATATTTTGTTATCGGGCAGTCTGGCGGAGAAATTGCCGCTTGTAGCGGGTACCATACCCATCCTGTATAGCAGGTGGCCTGCTTCTATGAGTTCATCGGCACACTGCCGGTATTCGGGTAACATGTGCATTATCCCAGGAAGGTCGGTGTTACAAATACACCAGAAGGTGAATGCCGCTTACTTAATCCCAAATCTCTAAATATAACCACGGAATCCACAGAATTACTTTATGAAAATTCGGTGTCTTTCTGTGTGAATCCGTGGCGATTTAGACGTTATTAACAATGACGTGCATTAAGTAAGTGCCATTTACCAGGAGGCCTTATCGTCAAATCGCTACGGCTATTCTCCTCAATCGACCGAAAGAATGGCCTTCCCACCTTACTCGCCACAATCGCCCAAGTCCGCCAGCCTCCTCTTCCCGGCAGCAAGCGCCGCGCGCAGGTGCTCAGATCTAGTGGCCGAATTCCCGGAACAGGTAGGCTTTGAACTCGTCGCGCAGTTCGGGATGGCGCATTGCATACTCAACAGTGGCCTGCAGGTACCCCAGCTTGCTGCCGCAGTCATAGCGCTTACCCTCGAATCGATAGGCCAGTACATGCTCATGGTGCAACAGCTGTTCGATCGCGTCGGTCAGCTGGATCTCGCCGCCGGCGCCGCGGGGGATCTGTCGCAGGTAACTGAAGATCGAGGGTGTCAGGACATAACGCCCCACGACACCGAGGTTGGAACGGGCATCCGTGGGTTTTGGTTTCTCGACGATATTATGCACCTGGGTGATGCGGCCCTCGGTCTCTCCGGGGTCGATGATGCCGTACTTGTCGGTCTCGTCCGCCGGCACCCCCTCGACCCCGAGTATGCTGCAACTGTGTTCGTTGTAGACCTCGATCATTTGACCCAGCACGCATTTGCGATCACTGTTGATCAGGTCATCGGCGAGAATCACGGCAAAGGGCTCGTCACCAACGATCGGCTCGGCACACAGCACGGCATGCCCCAGACCCAGTGCCTCGGGCTGGCGGATGTAGACGCAGGTAACGTTCGCCGGTACGACCTCGCGGACGATCCTGAGCATGTCGGTCTTGCCACGCTGTTGCAGTTCGGATTCGAGTTCGTAATTCTTGTCGAAATGATCCTCGATCGCGCGCTTGCTGCTGCTGGTCACGAATATCAGCTCTTCAACGCCGGCATTGACCGCCTCTTCCGCGGCATACTGGATCAACGGCTTGTCCACGACGGTAAGCATTTCCTTGGGATTGGCCTTGGTCGCGGGCAAAAACCGGGTACCGAGTCCGGCAACCGGAAAAACCGCCTTCCTTATCTTCTTCATACGTTTCATTCCTCTGATTCAGTTTTCCTGTGCGCGGTTGTAGATGTCTTCATAGCGTACAATGTCATCCTCCCCGAGATAGCTGCCCGACTGGATCTCTATTACCTCCAGGGGAATGTTTCCCGGGTTTTCCAGGCGATGCCGTTCACCGATCGGAATATAGGTGGATTCGTTCTCATGCAGGAGAAAGGTACTGTCGCCGCAGGTCACCCGTGCCGTCCCCTTCACGACCACCCAGTGTTCGGCGCGGTGGTGATGCATCTGCAGCGATAGCTGCGCCCCGGGTTTGACGCTCAGTCGCTTTACCTGGAAGCGCGGTCCGGAGTCGATCCCTTCATAGGTACCCCAGGGACGATAAACACGCCGGTGCGTCTTGTGCTCCGCACGATCCGTTTCCTTCAATCGCCTGACGATCTCCTTGACGTCCTGTGCCTTGTCCTTGTTGGCAACGAGCACCGCGTCCGCGGTCTCCACCACGATGACGTTCTCCATCCCGACCGTGGCCAGACAACGATGCTGGGCCACCAGAAAGGCGTCGTGGGTGTCCTGCACGATCACGTCGCCCTGGATCACGTTGCCGTCGGCATCCCGCGGACACACCTGCCAGAGCGCCGACCAGGCCCCCACATCCGACCAGCCGGCACTGATCGGGACCACCACGGCCCGATCGGTCTTCTCCATGACCGCATAGTCGATCGAATCGCTGGGGCAGGTGATAAACACCGGCTTGTACACCCGCAGAAAATCACTGTCCTGCGCGCCCTGCGCCAGCGCCTGCCTGCAGCATTTCAGTATATCCGGACGATGCACGCCGATTTCCTCCAGCCAGCGATCCGCGCGCATCAGGAATATCCCGCTGTTCCAGTAGTAGTCCCCGGCATCGAGATAGCGGATGGCGGTCTGCAGGTCCGGCTTCTCGACAAATTGTGCCACGCGATAGGCATGGCCGCCCGCAAGTTCACCGTTGCGGCGGATGTAGCCATAACCGGTTTCGGCTGTACCCGGCACGATACCGAACGTCACCAGTGAGCCATTCGCCGCGCTGCTGCAACCCAGTTGCACGGCCTCGACGAAATGCAGCGGCTCCGTCATGACGTGATCGGCCGGCATGACCACCATCAAGGCCTCCGGGTCCCGCTGCAGCAGATACAAGGCCGCGAGTGTCAGGGCCGGGGCGGTGTTACGTCCTTCCGGCTCGAGAATGATGGTCGCCGGTGATTTCCCGATCTGTGTCACCTGCTCGGCGACCAGGAAACGATGTTCCTCATTGCATACATAAACGGCGTCACCCAGCCCGGGGATCGGATCCAGCCGGCAGGCGGTCTCCTGCAGCAGGGTGCGCTCAGAAACCAGTGGCAACAGGGGTTTGGGGAAATGCTCCCGTGACAACGGCCACAGGCGCGAGCCGGAACCACCGGACAAAATGACCGGATACAATGACATCATTCGATTCCTGCAAAAATCATGGGCGATAGCCTTACCCCAGTGACTGTCGGCACATCGGCTCTTCCTTGAAGACATTATCGCTACGGCATCTGCCGCATGCTGGAGATACCGTGAACATTAAACAGATATCGTACCGCAACGGGAACGAAATAGGCAGGGATCACCGGTAAAGAAAGGTATGCAGGGCGGGGAATACTTGCCCCCACAGCGTGCAGCATCACAGGGTCATACAAACTGTAGGAGCTGCAGTATGCCGGCCGGCCCAAGCTGAATAGTCCCGGAGGGCCCGGAGGGAGACTGTTCGAAGATGGCTGAGCCACCCCGGAAACAACCGGGGTGGCAAAGCGACAAATTTACCTGCCGGGTGAGCCGACCATCAGGTTGTCGCGGTTCCTGTCGACAGTTCCAGCGCCAATCCCCTTGATACTGGCCAGGTCATCGATGCTGGCAAACGGCCCGTGCTCCTTGCGGTACTCGACGATCAGTGCCGCTTTCCTTTCACCGACGCCTTTGATGGCGTCCGCCAGTGCGGCGGCATCCGCGGAATTGATGTCTACCGGTTCGGCGGACACCGGTGCCGCCAGCAACAGCACCAGCGCCAGATAACACCATTTTAGATAATGCATTCCTGCCTCCTGTTTCGTGACTTTCCCTGTATATGTTGTCGATCGTGGTGTCCGCCGCCCGGAAAACCGCGCACGAACCCCACCACAAGGAGGATGCCCGAAAGGCCGGTTACTGCATAGCAGCGAGTTCCGAATTGATTGTACGCAAAACGCCAACCGGGTCGTCAGCCTGCGTCACTGGCCTGCCGATGACGAGGTAACTGGCACCGTTGTCCACCGCCTCCCGGGGCGTCAGCACCCGGCGCTGGTCGTCCTGCCGGCTGCCCGCGGGCCTGATCCCCGGGGTCACCAGGGTAAAGTCGGGGCCGAAACGTTCCCTGAGCAAGGCGGTTTCGCGAGAGGAACATACCACGCCGTTAAGGCCGCAACGCTGCACGAGTCCGGCGAGCCGCAGGACATTATCTTCGGGCGAACCGGCAAGCCCGACCGCCTCCAGGTCGCCGGAATCCATGCTGGTCAGGATAGTGACCGCCACCAGCAACGGACTGTGTGCGGCTCGTGCACACCCTTCGCGCGCAGCCAGCAGCATTCGTTCACCGCCGAGTGCATGTACGTTCAGCATCCACACACCCAGATCGGCCGCGGCATGGCAGGCGCTTGCAACCGTGTTGGGGATATCGTGAAATTTCAGATCCAGAAACACCTCGAACCCACCCGCAACCAGAGCCTCGACCAGCTTCGGCCCGGCGCGGGTGAACAATTCCTTGCCCACCTTCAGCCGGCATGAACCCGGCTCCAGTCGCTCGACCAGTGCCAGGGCCGGGGCACGATCGGGGTAGTCCAGGGCGACGATCACCCTGGGTTCGGCTCTTTCCAGCGCCGTCATTGACTCCTCCTCAGGTGAATTAATCTAGCGTTGCTTAACTCGGGGTTGTAATCGGCTTTTGGTGGATGTGTTCCAGAGTGAAACGTTTTATGGAGCATTGATTCTGGAATTCACCATTAGTCAGGTCCCGGCTTCATCCCGCAGGAGCGCCGTCCTCCGGCGCGATCGCGGTGTCAAGTGGCTGCTCCTACACTTGGATTTTACAATGTTTGGGTTGAATCTTACTCGCCTTCAACACCGTATATCGGCTTCACGGTGTTCCAGTGCTTGCAGCCCGGGCACTGCCAGTGCAGTGTCTTGCCGCAAAAACCGCAATCATGGCACTTGTAGACCGGCTTGTTCTCCAGCAACTTGTCGGTCATGTTTTTCAGTATCAGGAGGTTCTCCCGGGCGCCCCCCTCGCTGTTGGCCAGGCTGAGATCGATAAATCGTGAAAGCCCGCGTACCGAGGGACGTTTGCCGAGTTCACCGGATATGAATTCCGCCGCGGCCCTGTCGTCGTTCTCGTGACGTATGATGTCGGCAAGCATGAGCACCGGAGAAATGCCGGTATACTGCGATATGACCTTGTACAGATAATCGATCATCACGGGCTGCGTACCGAGCGCCGCATGACAGGCTTGCATATCGTCCAGTATTTCCGGCAGCAGTTCTATGTCACGTTCGCCCACCTGTTCGTAGGCGGCGAGCGCCGCCTGGTACTCACCCTGTTGCCTGGCGATTCCGGCGCGAATCAGCCGTGCCCGCGCACAATAAGGATCATAGTCACCGGCCTCTTCCAGCAGCCTGCAGGCCTCCTCGAGATTGTCCCGTGCCCGCGCGTTTTCCGCCAGTTCACAGTAGAACTGGGCGATGATCGACCTGGCCTGCTGACCGCCGACGATCCCCATCTGTCGGGCAATCCGGATCGCATTCAACCAGTCCTTTTCCTGCTGGTAGATGTCGAGCAGCAGCGGCAGTACGCTGGAGAGATGAACGTTGTTCTCGATCAACTCGTTGAACAAACCTTCCGCGCGGTCGAACAGGCCGGCCTTCATGTAGTCCTGACCGAGTTCCAGCAGGGCGTCATTGCGCTGCTCATCGCTGAGACTGTCACGGGCGATCAGATTCTGGTGGATGCGGATGGCGCGGTCGACTTCCCCGCGCTTTCTGAACAGATTGCCGAGGGCAAGGTGGGTCTCGACGGTGTCGCTGTTGACCTCGAGCATGCGGATAAACACATCGATCGCCTTGTCCTGCTGCTCATTGAGCAGATAGTTCAGGCCCTTGATGTATTCGGAACCGAGAATGGAGTCGGGGCAGCTGCCGGTTCTGGCCTGGTTGCGACGGCCCGCGAACCAGCCCGAAACGGCCGCGACCGGCAGCAGCAACCAAAGCAGGTCCACAATCACCATGATTGCGTAACGCAATGCGTCCTTATCGGTAATACGGCCGGCAGAAGTTTTGAGCCGCAGATCACAGCCGGCGAATATGCCCGCGCTGCCCGCAGGGCAGGTATACCGGCCCTGCGGGCAGCAGGCACCCCTGAGACCGTCTGTTTACAATTTGTCGCGGCATCGCACCCGGCCGGCCCGTCACGGGCAGGACGGGTGCCGGTTCAGATGCTGGGGTTTCCTATAATTCCCTTTCATGCACGAGACCGGCATTGACACGCTCACGCAGTTCCTTGCCCGGCTTGAAGTGCGGCACGTGCTTCGCTGCCAGCGCAACGGAATCCCCAGTCTTCGGGTTCCTGCCGATACGCGGCGGCCGGTAATGCAATGAGAAACTGCCGAACCCCCTGATTTCAATCCGTTGTCCGGTTGCGAGCGCCCAGCTCATTTGTTCAAGAAGACTTTTGACGGCCAACTCGACATCCTTGTGATTCAGATGCCCGTTTTTCGCCGCAAGTATCTCGATCAATTCAGACTTTGTCATGTTATTCACCAACCAGGATTAGCCTTCCATTTCAGTAACACTCGATACCTAAGCCGTGAACACCGGCATACAGCCGCCGGCCGGCTAGTCTTCCCCGTTCATATGCTGCTTGAGCACATCCCCGAGATTAGTTGTCGCTTCGGCTGAACCCGCACCGTAGTCCTGCATCATGGCAGCCTCGTCATCGGAATCCTTGGCCTTGATCGACAGCATGATGGCGCGGCTCTTGCGATCGACGCCCATGAACTTGGCCTCGACCTCATCGCCCACGCTCAGAATGGTGCGGGCATCCTCGATGCGGTCACGGGAAAGTTCGGAGGCACGCAGGGTTCCCTCGACTCCCTCACCCAGATCGATGATTGCCGCCTTGGCGTCGACTTCCTTGACGATTCCCTTGACGACACTGCCCTTGCTGTGTTCCCCGACGTAATTCGAGAAAGGATCCTTTTCCAGCTGCTTGATCCCCAACGAGATGCGTTCCCGTTCGGGGTCGACCGACAGCACCACGGCCTCGATCTCGTCGCCCTTGGAGAACTTGCGCACGGCCTCTTCGCCCGGCTCGTGCCAGGAAATATCCGACAGATGCACCAGGCCGTCGATCTCGCCTTCCAGGCCGATGAAGATGCCGAAATCGGTAATCGACTTGATGACACCCTTGACGTGATCCCCCTTGTTGCGAGTGGCACCGAACTCATCCCACGGATTCGGGAAGCACTGTTTGATGCCCAGGGAGATACGACGGCGTTCCTCGTCGATGTCGAGCACCATGACCTCGACCTCCTGGCCGACATGCACTACCTTGGAAGGATTGACGTTCTTGTTGGTCCAGTCCATCTCGGAGACATGCACCAGGCCTTCCACGCCTTCCTCGATCTCGACGAAACAACCGTAGTCGGCGATATTGGTAACCTTGCCGAACAGGCGTGTATTGGCCGGATAACGGCGCGCCAGATCCGCCCAGGGATCCTGGCCCAGTTGCTTCATACCCAGGGATACGCGGTTGCGGTCGCGGTCGAACTTGAGCACCTTTACCTCGATCTCGTCACCGACGTTGACCAGCTCGGACGGATGCTTGACGCGTTTCCATGCCATGTCAGTGATATGCAGCAGGCCGTCGATGCCACCGAGGTCCACGAACACGCCGTAGTCGGTGAGGTTCTTGACGATACCCTTGATCGTCATGCCTTCCTGCAGACTTTCCAGCAGCGCCTCGCGCTCGGCACTGAACTCGGTCTCCACCACGGCGCGGCGTGACACCACGACGTTGTTGCGACGCTGATCCAGCTTGATGACCTTGAACTCCAGTTCCTTGCCTTCCAGATACGCAGGATCTCGCACCGGACGCACATCCACCAGGGAGCCCGGCAGAAAGGCGCGGATCTCCTCGATGTCCACGGTGAATCCACCCTTCACCTTGCCGCTGATTACACCCTTGACGATATCCTCATTTTCGAATGCTTTTTCCAGACGACGCCAGACCTGATCGCGTTTCGCTTTTTCGCGGGACAGGCGGGTCTCACCGAAACCGTCCTCAATGGCCTCCAGGGAAACCTCGACTTCATCGCCGATTTGAACTTCAACCTCTCCCGCCTGGTTCTTGAATTCCTCGATCGGGATAATCCCCTCTGATTTGAGGCCGGCATTGACAATCACGCTATCCGACTGAATATCAACGACTGTCCCGGTAACAACAGCGCCCCGACGCAACTCCTGGTTGACGAGGCTTTCTTCAAACATTTCTGCAAAACTCTGGGTCATGGGAAAAAACTTCCTGGGACCGTTAGGCACGGCCCGCTTGTCTGGTGCACCACATATCCTGGGAGGACATTGCGGTATGTCTGGTTAAAAGAAGGCACAGAACCTGGATTCCGAACCGGCCAAAGCCGATAGTATAGTCGTATCTGATTAATTGTACAGGGTTTTTCTATATTACTTTGTGGGCAGCTTCCAGAGCAAGTCGCAAGGTTTCGGTCTCATCGAGATCGCTGTTATCCACGATGAGGGCATCCACGGCCGGCTTCAGCGGGGACACCTGGCGCGCCGAATCCCGCCGGTCACGCACCTCCACTGCTTCAACCATCTCCGCAAGATCCGCCTCTATCCCATTGCTTTTCATCTGATTATATCTCCTAAGTGCACGCACCTCCGGACGTGCCACAAGGTACAGCTTGAGATCGGCATCGGGGAAAACCACCGTTCCCATGTCGCGGCCGTCGGCAACCAGGCCGGGAGGCTGGCGATAATGCTGCTGCCACTCCAGCAGGGCCCGGCGCACCGCGGGCAGCACCGCAAGTTCCGATGCTGCGTTGCCACAGACCTCGGAACGCATGGTCTCGCCTACCTCCTCACCGTCCAGCAGGACCTGTGGATGCTGCCGTGTCGGCAGGCGGTAGTTTGCCTGCAGGCGCGCGGCCAGCATGGTCAATGCCTCGGGATCGTCCAGTGCCACGGATTCCTTCAATGCGGCGCAGGCAAGCAAACGATACAACACACCGCTGTCGAGATGATGCCAGCCCAGTTCTTCCGCCAGTAGCAGGCTGATGGTTCCCTTGCCGGATCCACTCGGTCCGTCGATAGTGATGACCGGGACATGCATGCGTGCTGATTCTATCCGGAAATCTCTACATGAATCCCAATTTGCCGTGCCTGCGTGACGAACCCCGGAAACGAGGTGTTCACGTTGGTGCAATCCTGGATCTCGATATTACCCTTCGCCCGCAGGGCCGCAATGGTAAAGGCCATGGCGATACGGTGATCACCGTGACTGTCGACACGACCGCCGCCGATTTCGCCGCCGTCGATGATCATGCCATCCGGCGTCGCCTCGGCTGCCACACCCAGCGCATTCAGGCCGTCCGCCATCACCTGGATACGATCGCTCTCCTTCACCCGGAGTTCCTCCGCACCGGCCAGCATGGTCCTGCCCCGCGCACAGGCCGCGGCAACGAAGATCACCGGGAATTCATCGATCGCAAGCGGTACGAGTTCCGGAGGGATGTCTATCCCGTGCAGGGAAGCCGAGTGTACGTGCAGGTCCGCCACCGGTTCACCACAGATATCGCACGGGTTATGGACCTCGATGTCCGCGCCCATGCGCCGCAGGATATCGATGATCCCGGTTCGGGTCGGATTCATGCCCACGTGTTCGAGAATGAGGTCGGAACCCGGTGCGATACTCGCACCGACGAGAAAAAACGCCGCCGAGGAAATATCCGCCGGGATATCGATAGCGATCCCGTGCAGTGTATACCCACCTTCCAGGCAAACACGCCCATGCTTGCGCTGTATCGGATAACCCATGCCCGCCAGCATGCGTTCGGTATGATCGCGGGTCGGCGCCGGTTCGCTCACACAGGTCCTGCCGGTGGCGTACATTCCGGCAAGCAGCAGGCTGGACTTGACCTGGGCACTGGCGACCGGCATGGCGTAGTTAATGCCGTCAAGCGCGCAACCGCCGTGGATGGTGAGCGGTGCGGTGCCCTGCGCGGTGGCGTCGATGCGCGCCCCCATGCGGGACAGCGGTTCCACCACGCGTTTCATGGGCCGCCCCGACAGCGAGCGGTCACCGCGCAGTACCGTTGTGAATGCCTGACCGGCGAGCAGTCCGGACATCAGCCGCATCGAGGTACCCGAATTACCCAGGTACAACGGACCATCCGGTTCGCGCAGGCCATGCAAACCGACACCCTGCACTCTTACCCTGCCCACCTCCGGTCCTTCGATGGCCACACCCATGACGCGAAACGCTGCCAGCGTCGCCAGACTGTCTTCCCCCTCGAGGAAGCCGCTGATCCGGGTTTCCCCCTCCGCCAGGGCCCCCAGCATGATGGAACGATGCGAGATCGACTTGTCACCGGGCACCCGCAGGCGGCCGCTCAGACAGCCACCGGGGGTTACCTGAAAGCACAGTTCACTCATAAATAGCCAACCAACGAATCATCAATGAACAAAACGGTCACGGGCCGCCTTGGCATCGCCGAAGATCTGCAGCAGGCGCTCGCCATCGCGCGCCTCCACCGCTTGGTCCAGCACCTGCAGGTCGGTGATAAAACGCTCGATCATTTGCTGGATCGCATTCCCGTTGGCGAGACAGATATCGCGCCACATCACGGGATCACTGGAGGCGATGCGGGTGAAATCGCGAAAGCCACCTGCTGCGTATTCGAAGATTTCCGCCTTGTCGTGCAGCCGCGCCAGGCTCTCGACCAGGGTAAAGGCCAGCACGTGCGGCAAATGACTCGTAGCGGCGAGCACCTCATCGTGATGCACCGGTTCCATTTCCGCCACCCTCGCACCGGCGGCCTCCCACATGGCGCGCACCTTCCGGGTGGCCTCGAGTGCGGTCTCCGGCAGCGGTGTCAGAATCACACGGCGATTGCGGTAAAGATCGGGCAGGGACGCCGCCACCCCGCTGCGCTCGGTGCCCGCGATCGGGTGTCCCGGCACGAAAAATTCCGGCACCCTGCCGAAGGCGCGGTGCGCCGCCTCGATGACGCTGACCTTGGCGCTGCCGGCATCGGTCACTACAGAGCCTTCCGCCAGGCTTCCCCGGATCGCGCTGAACACCGGCTCCATCGCACCCAACGGCACCGCGACCAATACCATGTCCGCACCTGCCACCGCCCGCGCCAGATCGGTTTCGTAGCTGTCGATCACGCCCAGTTCCACCGCCAGCCGCAGGTTGTCCAGATTGCGGCTCGCACCGACCACGTGCCGGCAGGAACCGGCATCCCGCAACGCCCTGGCCAGCGACCCGCCGATGAGACCGACCCCGATGATACACAGGCGTTCAATCATGCCAGTACCTTTTCCAGTGCGGTCAGAAAACGTTCGTTTTCCGCCGCGCTGCCGATGGTCACTCGCAGGTGATTCGGCATTCCGTAGTTCGCCACGGGCCGCACGATAACCCCTTCCTGCAGCAGGGCCGCGTAGACTTCGAGCCCGGAACACCCGGTATCAATGGCCAGGAAATTTCCGGCAGACTCTATACAAGCGAGTCCCAATCGCCGGATACCGGTGCACACCTGGAACATGCCCTCGTGATTGCCGCGGATACTCCGGTCGAGGTGATCATGGTCATCCAGCGCGGCCAGCGCGGCGGCCTGGGCCGGCGCATTGACATTGAAGGGTTGGCGTACCCGGTTCAGCAGATTGGCAACCACCGGATGTGACAGTGCATAGCCGACCCTCAGACCCGCGAGCCCGTAGGCCTTGGAGAAGGTACGCGTCACGATGAGGTTGGGAAAGCGTTCCAGCCAGTGCGTGGTATCCGGATAGGCCGGATACGACACGTATTCAAAATAGGCCTCGTCGACCACCACCATCACGTGCTCCGGCACCCCGGCGATGAACGCCTCGAGTTCATCCCCCGCCAGCCAGGTCCCGGTAGGATTGTTGGGATTGGCGATGAACACCAGGCGAGTGTCGGCGTCCACGAGTTCGCGCATGGCGGCGAGATCGTGACCATAGGCCGGCCCGCGGCTACCATCGTGGGCAGGGGCCACCCGCGCCCGCGCACCCGCGGCCTGTACCACGATCGGATAAACCGCGAATGCATACTGCGAATAGATTGCGGCATGTTCCGGGGTGAGAAACACCCGCGCGATCAGGTCGAGCACGTCATTGGAACCGTTACCCAGAGTAATGCAGTCGCGGGACAGTCCATGCATACCAGCCAGCCGCTGCGCCAGCAGGTAGCCGCTGCTCTCGGGGTAGCGCGCACTGTCCTGCAATACGGCCTGGACCGCCGCAATCGCACGAGGACTCGGTCCGAGCGGATTCTCGTTGGAGGCCAGCTTTACGGCATTGCGAACTCCATATTCGCGCTCCAGCTCGGCAACCGGCTTGCCCGGCTGGTAGGGCTGCAGTCGGCGTACACCCGGTGCCGCCAGATCCATGAAGTACTCGTGCGTAATCGCCATGGCGGTGGTGACGGAAGCCGGCCCGGGCTAGATGACCGACTTCGGATAGGAGCCCAGCACCCGGATTGCAAAGGCCTCCTTATCCAGTTCAGCGAGTGCGGCGGTGACCGCGGGATCATCGCAGTGGCCGTCGACATCGATGTAGAAAACGTATTCCCACAACGCCTGACGCGACGGCCTGGACTCGATGCGCGTCATGCTGACGCCATGATCCGCCAGCGGCCGCAACACGCGATACAGGGCGCCCGGGCGGTTGCGTACCGAGATCAGCAGCGAGGTCTTGTCATTGCCGCTCGGATAGGCGGCCTGGGCACCGATCACCAGGAACCGCGTCGTGTTGTTCGGCTCGTCCTCGATATTGGCCTCGAGGATCTCCAGGCCGTACAGTTCCGCCGCCATGCTGCCGGCGATTGCCGCGGCGGTTTCATCTTCACTGACCTGCCGCGCCGCTTCCGCGTTGCTGCCAACGGCGACGTGCATGGCATCGGGAAGGTTGATCTCCAGCCAGCTGCGGCACTGCGCCAGTGCCTGTTGGTGTGCCAGTACCCGGGTGAACTTCACACCGCTGCGACGGGCCAGCAGGTGGTGGTGGATACGTAATTCGACCTCGCCGCAAATACGCAAGCGCGATTGCTGGAACAGGTCGAGCGTATGGCTGATCACGCCCTCGGTGGAATTTTCCACCGGCACCACACCGTAGTCCGCGGCACCGGCCTCGACCTCGCGGAAGACGTCCGCGATACTGTTCATGGCCAAAGTCTGCACAGAGTGTCCGAACTGCTTCAATGCAGCCGACTGGGTGAAGGTGCCTTCGGGCCCCAGGTAGGCTATGGTCAGCAGTTTTTCCTGCGCCAGACACGCCGACATGATTTCCCTGAACAGGCGTACCATCTCTTCGGCAGGCAGGGGGCCGGTATTGCGTTCCGCCACCCGCCGCAGGATCGATGCCTCGCGCTCGGGCCGGTAGAAATGCGTGCTATTCCCCGCCGCGAGCTTCACCGCCGCAACCTCGTGTGCGCACGCCGCCCGCTGGTTGATCAGTTCCTGGATCTGCCGGTCCAGGGTATCGATACGCTCGCGCAAATCGTCAAGTTTGCTGTCGTCGGACATACCCGGTTCTTCAGGCTACCGGCCCGCGTTCACAACGACCTGACATTGAGCACACCGTCGATCTGCGCGATGCTTTCCAGGCAGGCCGGCTCAACCGGCGAGTCGACGTCCACCAGTGTATAGGCGAGATCGCCGCGGGACTTGTTGAGCATATCCTGGATGTTCAGGTTGGACCGGGCCATGCAAGTCGATATCTGACCCAGCATGTTGGGAACGTTTCTGTTGACGATACCCACTCGATGACCGGTATTGCGCGGCATGGTCATTTCGGGAAAATTGACCGAGTTCCTGACATTGCCGTTCTCCAGGAATTCCCTGACCTGCTCGGCGACCATGACGGCGCAGTTTTCCTCCGCCTGCCGGGTGGATGCGCCCAGGTGCGGGAGCGCGATCACCCGCGGATGATTCTTCAGTAGTCTGTTGGGAAAGTCACAGACGTAGGCATACACCTTGCCGGTATCGATCGCCTCCACGACCGCTGCGTCGTCGATTACGCCGTCGCGTGCGAAGTTCAGGATGATGGCATTGTCCCGCATCAGCTTGAGCCGGTCGGTATTGATCAGGTGGCGCGTCTCATCCATCAACGGCACATGGAAACTGACATAGTCCACGTTGGCCAGCAGTTCCTCGATACTCGCCGCCTGGCGCACCTCGGAAGACATCTGCCAGGCACGGCGCACTGTGATTCCCGGGTCGAAGCCGATGACGTGCATGCCCTGCGCCAGCGCACCGTTGGCCACCTGGACGCCGATAGCGCCGAGACCGACAACACCCAGGGTCTTGCCCGGCAGCTCGAAACCAACGAACTGTTTCTTGCCGGTCTCCACCGCCTTGCGGATGGCCGCATCATCGCCTTCCAGTGAGCGGGCAAAATCCCACGCCTGGCAGATGTTGCGAGCAGCCAGCAGCATGCCGGCGATAACGAGTTCCTTGACCGCATTGGCGTTGGCGCCCGGCGCGTTGAATACCGGGATGCCGGCCGCACTCATACGCTCCACGGGGATGTTGTTGACCCCGGCACCGGCGCGGCCGATCGCCTTGACCGATGGTGGCAGTTCCATATCGTGCATATTGAAGGAACGCAGCAGGATGGCGTCCGGATGCTGGATCTCGGAGGCCACTTCGTAACTGTCCCGCGGGAAATGATCGAGACCGGCGGGAGAGATGTTGTTGAGTGTGAGAATTTTCCGCATTGCCATAGTTTGCTGTGCAGTCAGGAGCTCAATAAGTGATGCCGATAGCGACGCGGGTTATGGCCTTCAGCCGTGCGTACGTTCAAATTCGGCCATGAAATCGATCAGCGCGGTAATACCGCTTTCCGGCATCGCATTGTAGATGCTAGCCCGCATGCCACCTACCGAACGGTGCCCTTTCAGGCTCAGCAACCCGGCCTGTCCCGCCAGTTCCAGGAACTTGCCGTCGAGGGCGGCATCCGCCAGGGTGAATGGCACGTTCATCCAGGAACGGCACACCGGGTCCACCGGGCTGTTGTAGAAGTCCGACTGATCGATAGCGGTATAGAGTTGCTGCGACTTGCGCAGGTTGATCTCCGCCATCGCCGCCAGGCCACCCTGCTGCTGCAGCCACTGGAACACCAGCCCGGCCAGATACCAGGCGTAGGTCGGCGGGGTATTGTACATGGAGCCGTTGTCGGCATGCACCCGGTAGTCGAACATCGTTGGGGTCCCGGCGCGGGTTTCACCAATGAGGTCATCGCGGATGATGACCACCGTCAGACCCGCAGGACCGATGTTCTTCTGCGCACCGGCATAAATCACGCCGTAGCGGGAAACATCGATGGGACGGGACAGAATCGTGGACGACATATCGGCGACAAGCGGCACCTCACCGGTCTCCGGGACCCAGTGGAATTCAACTCCGCCGATGGTCTCATTCGGCGTGTAGTGCACGTAAGCCGCTCCGGGGTCCAGCTGCCAGCCAGCGTACTCGGGAATCGAACCGAAGTTGCCGGCCTCCCCGGTCGCCGCGACGTTCACCTCGCAGTACCTGCGCGCCTCGGCGATGGCCTTCTTCGACCAGGCTCCGGTATTGATGTAATCGGCGCTCCCTTTGCCATGCAGCAGATTGAACGGAACCATGGCGAACTGACTGGTGGCACCGCCCTGCAGGAACAGCACCTTGTAATTGTCGGGTATCGCCAGCAGCGCCCGCAGGTCGGCCTCCGCCTGTGCCGCGATGGCCATGTAATCCTTGCTGCGATGGCTCATTTCCATCGCCGACATACCGCTGCCGTGCCAGTCCTGCATTTCCTCGCGCGCCTGCGCCATCACGGCCCGCGGCAGCATCGCCGGACCGGCGCTGAAATTATAGATACCAGTCATAGCCGTTCACCTTCATTGTGTTGTTTCCTCCGTGGGCCCAGCCTCTTCATCCTCACCACGTTCCTCTATAATACGTTCCAGGCCCACCAATTGTTCGCCGGCATCGAGTGCGATCAGGCGCACACCCTGGGTGTTCCTGCTCATGACGGAGATCTCATTGACGCGGGTGCGCACCAGCGTCCCGCCGCCGCTGATCAGCATGACCTCGTCATTGTCATCTGCGGAAACGGCGCCCACCACGACACCGTTGCGCTCCGTAACCTGGATGGCGATCACGCCCTGGCCACCACGGCCGTAAACCGGATAATCCTCGATCAGGGTACGTTTGCCGTAACCGTTTGCGGTTGCGGTCAGTACCGGGCTGACGCTGGCGATGATCAGGGAGATGACCTTCTGGCCGGACTGCAGTTTGATGCCGCGCACGCCGCAGGCAGTGCGGCCCATGGCACGCACATCGGCCTCGCGGAAGCGAATGACCTTGCCGGCGTCGCTGAACAGCATGATGTCCTGGGTGCCGTCGGTGACCGCCACGTCGATAAGAAAATCCTCATCGCGCAGGTCGATGGCGATAATGCCGCTGGTGCGCGGGCGGGAGAAATCGGCCAGCGGGGTCTTCTTGACGGTGCCCAGAGCAGTGGCCATGAATACGAAATGGTCCGGGGAAAATTCACGCACGGGCAGGATCGCGTTGATGCGTTCCTCCGCCTCCAGCGGCAGCAGGTTCACGATCGGCTTGCCGCGCGCGGCGCTCCCGGCCTGCGGCAGTTCGTAGACCTTGAGCCAATAGACCTTGCCACGACTGGAGAAGCACAGGATGGTGTCGTGGGTACTGGCGATAAACAGCTTGTCGATGAAGTCCTCTTCCTTGACGTCCGCCGCGCTCCTGCCGCGGCCACCTCGGCGCTGGGCACGGTAATCGGACAAGGGCTGGGACTTCGCGTAGCCTGTATGCGACAGCGTGACCACCACGTCCTCTTCGGTGATCAGGTCCTCGAGGGTCAGATCGAGGTGATCGGGCAGGATCTCGGTACGCCGCGCGTCGCCGAACTGTTCGAGCAAATCGGTAAGTTCGTCGCGAATCACCTGCATCAGGCGCTCCGGATCACGCAGGATGGCCAGCAACTCATCGATCAGGTCCAGCAGTTCACGGTATTCGCTGACGATCTTGTCCTGCTCCAGGCCGGTCAGCTGGTGCAGGCGCAGGTCGAGAATCGCCTGTGTCTGCGTCTCGGACAAACGATAGCCTTCCTCCCCCAGCCCGAACCCCACCGCCAGGTCATCCGGGCGCGAGGCATCCGCGCCGGCCCGCTCCAGCATACCGGTCACCGCGCCGGGCTCCCATGTACGTGCCATCAGTGCATCCCTGGCCTCGGTGCGGTTGGAAGAGGTCTTGATCAGCCGGATCACCTCATCGATGTTCGCCAGCGCGACGGCCAGACCTTCCAGGATATGGGCCCGCTGGCGCGCCTTGCGCAAATCGAAGACCGTGCGCCGCGTGACCACGTCGCGGCGATGCCGGATGAAGGCCTCCAGGCACTGCTTCAGGTTAAGCAGTTGCGGCCGGCCGTCGACCAGCGCAACCATGTTGATGCCGAAGACGTTCTGCAACTGGGTATGCTGGTAGAGGTTGTTCAGCACCACCTCGGCCACTTCACCGCGCCGCAGGTCCACGACCATGCGCATGCCATCCTTGTCGGATTCGTCGCGCAGGCCGGATATGCCCTCGATCTTCTTGTCCTTGACCAGCTCCGCGATCTTTTCCAGCAGGCGTGCCTTGTTGACCTGGTAGGGCAATTCGGTGAATACGATCCGCTGCCGCCCCCTGGCCGCGTCGTCCTCGATGTGGCTGCGCGCACGGATATAGATGCGCCCACGGCCGGTGTGATAGGCCTCGTGGATCCCGCGCACACCGTTGATGATGCCCGCGGTCGGAAAATCCGGTCCCGGTATGTACTCCATCAGCCCGGCGATATCGATACCGGGGTTGTCGATCAGCGTAATGCAGGCAGTGATGATTTCCGTCAGGTTGTGTGGCGGGATGTTGGTCGCCATGCCTACGGCGATGCCGGCGGAGCCGTTGACCAGCAGGTTCGGAACCCGGGTCGGGAATACCGCGGGCTCCTGCTCGGTCTCGTCGTAATTGGGGACGAAATCGACGGTTTCCTTGTCGATATCGGCGATCAGCTCGTGCGCGATGCGCGCCATGCGTACTTCGGTGTAGCGCATCGCCGCGGGCGAATCCCCGTCCACGGAACCGAAGTTGCCCTGGCCGTCCACCAGCATGTAGCGCAGCGAGAAGGGCTGTGCCATGCGCACGATAGTGTCATAGACCGCCGTGTCGCCGTGCGGGTGGTATTTACCGATCACATCACCCACGATACGCGCCGACTTCTTGTAAGGCTTGTTCCAGTCGTTGCCCAGCTCGCTCATCGCAAAGAGCGCGCGGCGGTGCACCGGTTTCAGGCCGTCACGGACATCCGGCAGGGCCCGCCCAACGATGACGCTCATGGCATAATCGAGGTAGGATTGCCGCATCTCGTCCTCGAGATTGACGGGCAGAATTTCTTTGGCGAAATCGCTCATTTGGAAGTAAAGCGCGCTTTATAGTCCCGGGTAACGGAATGCCACAGGCCTAGATGGCGCTGCAGGTAACAAAGGCGGAGGATATTAGCATAGCCACCTCCCTTACTACACCCGGAAAATCGCGCGGTCCGGGAGTATTGAAGCCGTTTGCCGGAAATCTCCAGGGGGCCTACGATCGGGCGGATTCCGAGGCAGGCAGTGCCGCCAGTTTTTGCGTATCCGGGGCCGTTACTACACCCATCTCGGTCACCAGGCAATCGACCAGATCGGCGGGGGTGATGTCGAACACAGGATTCCAGGCGGCGGTGCCGGTTGCGGCGATTGGCTTACCAGCGAGTTGCAGTATCTCATCGGAGGAGCGCTGTTCGATGGTGACCTGCTGCCCGTCCGGCATCTCCCGGTCCAGAGTGGAAAGGGGAGCGACCACCATCAGTCGCACGCCATGGTGGCGGCAGCTGACGGCCAGCTGGTAGGTACCGATCTTGTTGATGACATCGCCATTGGCCGCCACCCGGTCCGCGCCTACGATCACCCATTGCACCTGGCCTTGCTGCATCAGAAATGCACCCGCAGAATCGCTGATCAGGGTTACCGGAATGCCGTCACGTTGCAATTCCCAGGCAGTTAGCCGGCCCCCCTGCAACCAGGGTCGGGTTTCCCCGGCATAGACCTTATTGATAGATCTGTTCGCCCAGGCACTGCGAATGACACCCAACGCGGTCCCGTAACCGCCGGTGGCCAATGCACCCGCATTACAATGGGTCAACACCGCGCTCCCCGCCTCGATCAACGCGGCCCCGGCCTCTCCCATGGCGTGATTGGCTGCGATGTCCTCGGCATGGATATCCCTTGCCTCCGCCAGCAGCTCGGCAAACGGATCTTCACCAGCCGCCTCGAGGCGCCGCCGCATGCGCCGCAACGCCCAGATCAGATTCACGGCTGTGGGACGGGCCGCCGCCAATAACCCGATATCATCCAGTACCTTCGATCGCCAGTCCGCCGGTGACTCCTTCATATGCCGGCGGGCGGCCAGCACCACTCCATAGGCGGCGGAAATCCCGATGGCTGGCGCGCCACGCACCACCATATCGCGGATTGCCGTCGCAACCGCCGCGGCATCGACGTACTGCAGGTAGCTTTCCTTTTCCGGCAGGCAGCGCTGGTCCAGCAGCTGCAAACCGGCCTCCGTCCAGCGGATGGCGCAAACGTTGTCATAATTGTCTATCATTGCCTGTTGAATGTCCCGGAAACCTGTCGACCCGGATATTCTACTGATTCCAGCGAAAAAAACCGTTCTTCCAGGTCTGGTTTAACGTTCCGGATACGACTAGAATACGATCCCAGCGGGAATGGCAAGAAACGCAAACAGTTTTTTTAACGCAATCCACAGGAGTGGCTACAAATGAAGAACGATTATCGTACTGGAGGAATTGTCGCCTCTATCGCTGCCGGAATCTTGTTTACCAGCAGCGCAATCGCACATGAAGCCGGCATGGCAAACGACAGTTATGTCGGAGACGCCAGCGGTCACTACATCACGGACAGCAGCGGTAACTGTGTACGCACCGGTTCCTGGAAGGTCGAGGACATGACGGTGGACTGCGGTCTCGAAGTGGTAGAGGCACCACCGGCCCCGGCACCGACGCCGCCTGCTCCGGCCGCACCGGTCTACGAGTCCTCGACGATCTCCGCAAAGGCGCTGTTCGATTTTGACAGGTCCGACCTCAAGCCCGAAGGCATGGCCGAACTCGATAACATCAGCGACAACATCAATAGCAAAGGCGCCGAGGTGGTCGACGTGAACGTGGTCGGCCATACGGACAGCATCGGCACCGAGGAATACAACCAGGCGCTGTCCCTGCGTCGTGCCACCAGCGTCAAGGACTACCTCGTCGGCAAGGGCATCGATCCGGGCATCATCGACGTGAGCGGTATGGGTGAATCCAGCCCTGTGGCCGATAACAGCACCAAGGAAGGCCGCGCCCAGAACCGTCGCGTCGAGATCAGTATCGGCGTCAAGCAGGCCAGATAGCTGATCCAGACGTTCATGTAGGAATGCAGGCCCACCTCCCGGTAATCGGGAGGTGGGCGTTTTTTTGTCCGCCGGCGTGAAAACCCGAATAGCTGCACAGCAGACTTGGAGGCTGTCGGTTTTGGGCGATCGTAACGAGCAAGATAGGAGGACGAAACCATTTTTTTCGATCGTTTGAGAAGATTAGCCGTAGCGATTTGACGAAAAGGATCGGGAAAATGGGTCGCTCTCCCACCGGCGCAGTAGATCAGTCCCATGTCCGACAGCCTGCCAGAGTTCCCGCAGACACGGTTCTTCCGTCGGCCAACGCACGGCGATACCGGTATGAGTAACGTTGATACCATTATCCATTGCCGCTGGATCGCCCCGGTCGAACCCGCAGATACGGTTCACGAACATCACAGCCTTGCCATCCAGGAAGGCCGTATCCTGGAGATTCTGCCTTCAGGCGAAGCGCGCGCGCGTTATACGGCGGAAAGTGAACACGAGCTGAACAACCACCTGCTGATTCCAGGCCTGGTGAACGCGCATACCCACGCAGCGATGTCCCTGTTGCGCGGCCTGGCCGATGACATCCCCCTGCAGGAGTGGCTCAACGACCATATCTGGCCGGCCGAATCACGCTGGGTGAATGAGGAGTTCGTGCATGACGGTACGCAGCTTGCCATCGCGGAGATGCTGCGCAGCGGCACCACCTGTTTCAACGACATGTACTTCTACCCGGATATCACCGCACGCACCGCGGCCGGTTGTGGCATGCGCGCAAGTGTCGGGTTGATCGTGCTCGATTTCCCCACCGTGTGGGCAAGCGACGCCGGCGAGTACATCTCCCGGGGACTCAGCGTCCGTGATCACTACCGCGACGATCCTCTGATCAGCACCGTGTTCGCACCCCATGCACCCTATACGGTATCCGACCAGCCACTGCAGCACATTCGCGTGCTCGCCGACGAAATGGACATCGGAATCCACATGCACGTGCATGAAACCGCGGACGAGGTCGAAATGGCCGAATCGCTGACAGGCCAGCGTCCACTCGCCCGCCTGCAGGATCTCGGCCTGGTCTCACCGGCACTGATCGCCGTCCACATGACCCAGTTGGGCAGCGCGGAAATCCAGTCCTTCGCCACGGCCGGCGGACACGTGGTGCACTGCCCGGAGTCGAACCTGAAACTCGCCAGCGGGTTCTGCCCGGTCAGGGAACTGCTCGGGGCCGGCGTCAACGTGGCACTGGGCACGGACAGTGCGGCCAGCAACAACGACCTGGACATGCTCGGGGAGATGCGCACCGCGGCACTGCTGGCCAAGGGAACCAGCGGTGATGCCAGTGCACTTCCCGCTCACGAGATCCTCCGCATGGCCACCCTGAACGGTGCACGTGCCCTTGGGCTGGGCGAGGAAACCGGCTCGCTGGTTGCGGGTAAATGGGCGGACCTGACCGCCGTGAACCTGGATACCCTTGAAACCCAGCCCGTATATGACCCGGTATCGCAGCTGGTGTACGCTAGTGGCCGCGAACAGGTAAGCGATGTCTGGGTAGCCGGCAGGCAGTTGCTGAAAGACCGGCGACTGACGACGCTGGACGACTGCGATATCCTGGCACGCACCCGCGGCTGGAGAGACCGGATTCAAGCCACTCACCATACACAAACCACTTCCACATGACACAAGCGACTCACAACGTCGACCAAGACGAAATTGCCAAGTTCGAAAAGCTGGCCAGCCGCTGGTGGGACCCGCACAGCGAATTCAAACCGCTGCATGACATCAACCCCTTGCGCCTCGATTACATCGACCGCCTGGCCCCGCTGGCCGGCAAGCAGGTCATCGATGTCGGTTGCGGTGGCGGCCTGCTGACCGAAGGCATGGCGCTGCGCGGCGCCAGGGTTACCGGCATCGACATGGGCCAGGCACCGCTGAGTGTAGCGCGCCTGCACCAGCACGAATCCGGGCTGGATATAGATTACCGGCAGGCGACCGCGGAACAGGTGGCAGTGGAGCGGCCCGGCAGCTTCGATATCGTGACCTGCCTGGAGATGCTCGAGCATGTACCCGATCCGGCCGCGGTGATCGCCGCCTGCGCGCGTTTGATCACGGCAGACGGCCATGTGATTCTCTCCACCATCAATCGCAATCCCAAGGCATACCTGTTTGCCGTGATCGGCGCCGAATACCTGCTGCGACTACTGCCCAGGGGCACGCACGACTACAGCAAGTTCATACGGCCTTCCGAGATGGAAGCCTGGGCACGCGAGGGTGGCCTGCACCTGACCGACCTCATCGGCATGAGCTACAACCCGCTCACGCAGGAATATCACCTGGGGGGAGATGTCTCGGTCAATTACCTGGCCTGCTTCCGCAAGGCCTGACCGGGATCGCATGGCGGCCGGCATCCAGACCGTTCTGTTCGATCTCGACGGCACCCTGCTCGACACGGCGCCGGACCTCGCTGCCGCACTGAATGTTGTACTGAGCGAACATGGGCGGGAACCACTGCCTCACGAGGCGATACGACCGGTCGTATCCCACGGTGGAAACGCCATCATTCGTTGCGGCTTCCGGCTGGATGCCGCCGACCCGGCCATCGAACCGCTCCGGCAGCGCCTGCTCGAGGTATACCGGGCAAACCTATCCACCCTGACACGCCCTTTCCCCGGCATGCTGGAGGTTCTGGATACCCTGGAAGCCCGCGGCCTCAACTGGGGCGTGGTCACCAACAAACCTGGCTGGCTAACCGAACCCCTGCTCGATGACCTGGGTCTACTACGGCGCGCCGCCAGTGTCGTCTGCGGAGATACCCTGGCGCAACGCAAACCGGATCCAGCCCCCATGCTGCATGCCTGCACACTCGCCGGTGGCAAACCACAGCGTTGTGTCTATGTCGGTGATGCGCAACGCGACGTCGAAGCCGGCATCAATGCCGGCATGTACACGGTGGTGGCCCTGTTCGGCTATTTCCGGGAAAACGACCGGCCACAGGATTGGCAGGCCGATGCCATGATCAGCGAACCCGCGGAACTTCTGGCCTGGCTGGTGCAGTTTCAGGACCGCGACGTCGTCTGACGGGAAGCCTGGCAACGTCTGACACAAGTGGCCGGATAACAATGGTATGATCCTCCGGCATGGTCGTCAGTGACATCACCATCCTGATCCTGGTCGGCATCGTTTCCCTCATGACCGGCGCCATCGCGGCCTACCTGGGCGGTAATCGAAAATTCATCCGGCTACGCGACAAATACCAGCGCCTGCGCGCCGAACTCGACTATGAACGCATGGCGACCGACGACCGGGAAGCCGCCTGGCTGGAAACCACCCGCACCCTGAAACACACCTTCAGCACGCTCGCGGGCCATGCCTTGAGAGATAACACCGAGCACTTCCTGCGTCTCGCGCAGGAGAATATGCAGCAGTTCCAACTGCATGCCGAGAATGACCTCAATCTGAAACAACAGGCCATCGAAGGACTCGTAAAGCCCATCCGGGAGGCTCTCGGCCGAACGGAAGCGGAGATGCGCCGTATGGAAAACGAGCGCAAGGAGGCACAGGGTGCCCTGACGAAACATCTAGAGACCATCGCGGAGTCCCATCGCCTGCTGCAAGGCGAGACCCGCAACCTCGTACAGGCCCTGCGCCGCCCCGAGGTTCGCGGGCAGTGGGGAGAGCTCACGCTGAAACGGCTGGTTGAACTGGCGGGCATGGTGGAGCACTGTGATTTCATCGAGCAGGCATCCGCTGACGGAGATTACGGACTGCAGCGTCCGGACATGGTGGTACGCATGCCCGACAGGCGCGACATTATCGTGGATGCCAAGACCCCGCTGGATGCCTATCTTTCGGCCGTGGATGCCACGGACGACGAACAGCGCGGCAAGCACCTCGGCCGACATGCACGCAATGTACGCGCCCGCGTCAGGGAACTGTCCGGAAAGGCTTACTGGAAGCAGTTCCGGCACAGCCCGGAGTTCGTGGTTTTGTTCATCCCCGGTGACCAGTTCCTCAGTGCCGCACTGGAAATCGACAATGCCCTGATCGAGGATGCCCTGCAGCGGCACGTCATTCTCGCCACGCCCACCAGTCTCGTTGCCCTGCTTCGCGCCGTTGCCTATGGCTGGCGCCAGGAGGCTCTGGCAAAAAACGCCGAGCGCATTCAGGTGGTGGGACAGGAAATGCATAACCGCCTGACGAACTTTGCCGAACATCTCGCGCGTCTGGGCCGTTGCCTGGACGGCAGCGTCGATGCCTTTAACAAGGCGGTAGGGTCCTACGATTCCCGGGTCCTGCCGGGTGCCCGCAAATTTGCCGAAATGGGCGTTACCGGAAATGACACTCCCCCCCGGATTGAACAGATCGAGCGTGCCACGCGACACGTGGATTCGGGCGTCGAGGTTGATGATTCCTCCATTACAAAACACCAGCACACGGCCAATTCCTGACTGCGCAGCCCCTTTCCGGCAGCTTCCACGCGTCTTTCAACGACGCCGGATTATCACACTCCACTCGCGGCGCATGTGAATATTTCACAACTATCGTGTGATTACTTCATACGCCAGAAACCCAATATTTATTATGCTTTTTTCATCAGGGATGATAGCCACGGATGGCCAGCCAGGGATGGCTCCACATGCGTGTGCTCCGGATTTGCCGCATGGAAGCCATCCTCTGGATCAGCAATCCGGTAATTCTACTGACCGGAGATAACAATGTCGCCTTCAGGAAAAAAAGTCTATCTCATAGACGATGATCCCGCGATACGCAATTCGCTGGGGTTATTTCTGGAGAACTCCGGCTATGCGGTTGCCCCCATTGCCACTGCGCGAGAACTTCTCGATCGTCGCAGAAATGAAACAGGTGCCGTGGTCGTGCTGGACCACTTTCTTGCCGACATGACCGGACTGGAACTGCAGGCGGAGCTCAAGAAACGTGATATCGAATGGCCGGTAATCTTCCTTTCCGGCGGCGGCAACATCCAGCTTTCCGTCAAGGCGATGAAGGCGGGCGCAGTAGACTTCCTGGAAAAACCGGTTAGCAACGAGCAACTCCTGGCCAGTGTGAAAGCCGCCTTCAAAAAGTTGAGGGAGCTGGAAAGAAGCCGTCGCCTCAAACGTGCCGCGCTGGAAAGAAGCGGCAATCTCAGTGACCGCGAGCGGGAAATTATGCAATACCTCGTCGCCGGCATGTCCAACAATATGATCGCAGAACATCTCGGTCTCAGCACCCGCACCGTCGAGGTGCATCGCGCCAACATCAAGAGGAAGATGGCAGCAAACAGCCTGGTGGAACTGGTACGCCTGTCAGATATGTGCTGATCCCCGGAAAAATACCGGGTTGCAGCAAGGTCCACACCAGCCTGGTTAATGCAGTGTGAATATTCAACAAATTCAGGGTGAATATCATAGTATAAGCAGCAAGCATGGCCTTGCTAGTCTGCTCATATCAGGTAGCAGGATACCCGGGTGCGAAGACAATGCTGTCGCTATGAGTTTATCATACGGCAGCCCGGTACCTACCTGTACAGGCAATACTACGACCGGGGAGATGATCATGAGCGAGACAAATCGTAAGGTAGATGTGGTTGTACATGTCGAGGAACTGCTGGAAGAAGCGAATCGTGCCGCGCTGACGGCGAATTTGCAGAAAACAAATGGAATTTATGCGGCCGAGTTCTGCCCACTTCGCTACCACCTGATGGTAATCCAGTACGATCGGGAGCAAATGAAATCCCAGGATGTTTTACAGCATGTCATTAACAACCATGTCAATGCCAGGCTGATCGGTCCGATCTAGTCCACGGGAGGCGGTCTGCAAGGCGCCGCCTTCCGCAACCGTTTAGCGGGTGATTCAACCCGACTACGTCCCGCGTGGTTTTTCTCGTTCCCACGCTCCGCGTGGGAATGCATGTCGCTTGTCCTTGGACGCAGACTCATCGGTTCCCACGCAGAGCGCGGGAACCAGTAAAAGGATCGGGAAAATTTTCTCGTTCCCACGCTCCGCGTGGGAATGCATGTCGCTTGTCCTTGGACGCAGACTCATCGGTTCCCACGCAGAGCGCGGGAACCAGTAAAAAAGGATCGGGAAAATGGAGCGCCCTCCCACCGGCGCAGAGATTAGTCCCAATTTCGACAGCCTCCTGGCAAATCCACGAGAGCCGGTCTGCAAGGGACCGCCTTCTGTAACCATTTACCGGGCGATTCAACCCGGCTACGTCCCGCGTGGTAGTTGCCGGACTGGCTTGTCTTGCCCGGCGCTTCTGTCCCATTATTGGAACCCCGTTACAGGCTCCCGGGGAAATCCACAACATGACCAGACCGGCCAAGGCTCTCCTTCTGGGTATTCTTACCGGTCTGTTCGGCATTCTGGCCGCCAGCCTGCCGTTGCTGCAGGCAATGGAGGAAAATACCGGTCTGGACCTGTTATTCAAGCTGCGCGGTACCCGCACGCCACCGCCGGCGGTTGTCGTGGTCGGTATCGACAAACAGTCCGCGCAGGTACTGGACCTGCCCGAGGAACCTGCCGGATGGCCACGCTCAATCCATGCACGGCTGGTGGACAGTCTTGCGCAAGCCGGAGCTTCCGTCATCGTACTCGATATCTTTTTCAGGGAGCCGCGCAAACCCGAGGAAGACCGGATGCTTGCGCAGGCCATTCGGGATGCAGGTCGTGTGGTCCTGTTCAGCTACACCCGCAAGGAAATCACCCGGATGTTCGATGCTTCCGGGGGGTACGCCGGGGAAATGATTTCCCAACAACTGGTTCCACCAACCGGGGAACTTGCGGCGGTCGCGCGGGCAACGGCGCCATTTCCCCTGCCCGTATACCCTGTCAGGGTCAGCCAGTACTGGGCATTCACATCCGGCACCGGCAACCTGCCTACCGAGCCGGTCGCCGCCCTGCAACTGCACACTGAAGCAGTCCTGCCTGAATTTCAGGCGCTCGCAGGAATCCACCCCCGCCCCCCCACCGGGCGGCAGGAGACAACCCGGAGTGCAAACGAACCCGGCCTGGTTCGGGATATCCAGACCTTGCGCACCGCATTCCTGGAAAATCCGAGGCTGGCTGACAGCGTGCGCAGAACAATATCCGGCTTGCCCGGCGGCACGACCGGAACTGGCCGGCAGGGCCTGCTGACGGCACTGCTGGGACTCTATGCGGGTCCTGAGAGTCGCTATCTGAATTTCTACGGTCCACCGCAAACCATTACCACCATCCCCTATGCACAGTTTCTGATGCCCGGTCTGCGGCCGCAGGATACCCGGATCGATCTGCACGGCAAGGCGGTATTCGTAGGTTACTCCGAACGCCTGCATCCGGAGCAGCTGGACAAGTTCTACACCGTCTATTCCCAGGCAAACGGCCTGAACCTGAGCGGTGTGGAAATCGCAGCCACGGCCTTCGCCAACCTGCTGGAGGACATGCCGCTTACTCCCCTGCCGCAACCGGCAAGCTATGTCCTGCTGCTGGGATGGGGCCTCCTGGCGGGGATCTTGCTGCGCCTGCTGCCGGTGCTGCCTGCGGTGATTGCCACTATCGCACTGGCTGGTATCTACCTCGCCACCAGCCATGCCCTGTTCAGCCACTCGGCCCTCTGGCTGCCGCTGGTCGTACCGCTGGGTCTGCAACTTCCGCTGGTCCTGTTCGTCGCCATTCTGTGGCATTATCTCGACGTACGCCGGGAACGGGAAACGATCCGTTCGGCTTTCGGCCTGTACCTGCCTCCGCAGGTGGTGGATCAGCTTGCCGGGGAGCGCGCCAGCGGCCAGGCCGCTGGAAAGCTGATGTACGGCACCTGCCTATCCACCGATGCCTATGAATATACCCGGTTGTCGGAATCCCTGACCCCCGCGGAGCTGGGAGAACTGATGAACGCCTACTATGAAACCCTGTTTCAGCCGGTGCGTTGCCACAACGGCATCGTGTCCGACGTCGTGGGAGATGCCATGCTGGCCATCTGGGCATCCGTGAACCGGGAGACCGGAATCCAGCAGCAGGCGATCCGTGCGGCCTTCGAAATCGGCAGGGCCCTGGATACCCCGGAACCCCGGCTTGCGGATGTCCGTCTAAAGACACGAATCGGACTGCACAGCGGGGTAATCCTCCTGGGCAGCATCGGCGCCGTGGACCACTACGAATACCGGGCCGTAGGGGACATCGTGAATACCAGCACACGTATCCAGAACATGAATAGCCACTTGGGGACGCAGATCCTGCTGACCGGTGAAGTACTCTCCGGCGTCGCCGGCCTGCTGACCCGGGAGATCGGCAGCTTCATTCTGTCCGGGAAATCACGTCCTGTGGTCATCCACGAACTGCTCGGCATCGAAGATGAGCCGGCCCCGGAACACCTGGGCCGGCGCCTGGGTCGTTTCGCCGAGGGCTTGGCCGCCTTTCGTGCCGGTGAGTGGGCTGAGGCGGAACGGGTATTCACGGCGCTACTCTCGGAAAATAACCGGGACGGGGTGGTGCGCTATTACCTCGGGTACTGCCGCGGGCAGAGGCCACCGCCGGGCTGGAACGGCACAATTCGCATGCAAATCAAGTAATCCAGATCAATTCAGCCGGGAATATCTGCCGGTTCCAGCACACGGGCACTTGGCTTTTCCGCGCAAGACGCTTAAAGTCCTCCCGTAAAATCCATAAACATCATATACGTAGAACTACGTATATCAGCAAGATCGGGCCGCGGCCATGCCGCAGGCAACCGCATTTCGGGAGAGATCTTTGGCGATCCGGTACCCCTTCTGTTCCCTTGTCTGTCGTAGCCTGGTGGTGGTCCTTGCACTGGCCGGTGCGAACAGCAACGCCGGAGATCGCTGCACAGCAGACATCGCTCATGCGGTTTCCATTCAGGGGGTGCTTGATGTGCGCCTTGCCGGAGAAACCGGGTGGCAGGCGGCCAGCCGGGGTCAGCGATTCTGCCCGGGGGACGCAGTACGCACGGGTGCGAACAGTCGCGCCGCCATCCAGTTGTATCCGGAGACGGTAATCCGTCTGGATCAGTCGAGCTCCATCGTATTCACTCCGGCGGATACGGCAGCAGACTCGTCCTGGCTGGAGCTGCTGAAAGGGGCGGCCCACCTCATCAGCCGCGACCCCCGCTCGCTGAAAATCATCACCCCCTTCGCCAACGCGGCCATCGAGGGGACGGAATTCCTGATAGAGGTCGATGCAAATCGAACCGGCGTGACCGTCTATGAAGGTCGGGTGCGGGTGGAAACGCCTGCCGGTGAGGCGGCCATCACCAGCGGCGAAAAAGCCATCGCGCAGGCCGGCCTACCCCCCGTCAGGCAGGTCGTGGTGCATCCCCGGGATGCCGTCCAGTGGACGCTGTATTACCCGCCGGTGCTGCAGGGGGGCGATACGATGCTGCAGCAGGCTGCGGATGCCCTGGCCGTCGGGCGGATCGATGCCGCCCGCGGCCTGCTCGATATGCTGCTGCAACAGGACCCCGGCAACAGCGATGCCCTGGCCCTGCAATCGATCATCGCCTTGACGCAGAACGACAAGGATTCCGCGCTCGCGCTGGCCTCACGCGCCGTGGCGGCCGCTCCCGAATCCGCCACGGCGGGCATCGCCCTGTCCTATGCCCAGCAGGCACATTTCGATCTGTCCGCGGCGCTGGCCAGCCTGCAGGATGCCACCAGAAACGAGCCGGACAATGCCCTGGCCTGGGCCAGACTGGCGGAACTCTGGATGTCCGTCGGCGATCTCGACCAGGGCGTGGCCGCGGCGGAACGCGCCGTGGCGCTGGATCCAAATCTTGCCCATAGTCATACCGTACTGGGCTTCGCCCGGTTGACGGAGATCGAACCTGCCAAGGCCATGCAGTCCTTCGAGAAGGCCATCGAACTCGACCAGGCCGCCCCCCTGCCCCGCCTGGGACTGGGGCTTGCCAGGATCCGCCGCGGCGACCTGGAGCACGGGCGCAAGGATATCGAGACCGCGGTCGCCCTGGACCCCGGCAATTCACTGATCCGCAGTTACATGGGCAAGGCCTACTTCGAGGAGAAACGCGGCAAACTGGCGGCTACCCAGTATGAAATGGCCCGCGAACTCGATCCCAACGACCCGACCCCCTGGTTCTACGACGCCATCCGCAAGCAGATGGACAACCGCCCGGTGGAGGCCCTGCACGACCTGCAAACTTCGATCAAGCTGAACGACAATCGCGCGGTCTACCGCTCCCGCCTGGAACTGGATGACGACCTGGCCACCCGCAGCGCCAGCATCGCCCGCATTTATCGTGACCTCGGTTTCGAGCAGCGCGCCCTGGTCGAAGGCTGGCAGTCGGTCAACTCCGACCCGACCAACTACTCCGCCCACCGACTGCTGGCCGATAGCTATTCCTCCCAACCGCGCCACGAGATCGCCCGTGTCAGCGAACTGCTGCAGTCGCAGTTACTGCAGCCCATCAACCTGACCCCTGTGCAGCCGCAGCTGGCCGAGACTGACCTGCTCATCCTGGAAGGCGCCGGCCCCTCGGATGCCGCATTCCAGGAATACAACCCCTTGTTCACCCGCAACCGCCTGGCACTGCAGGCCGACGGCCTCGCCGGCGGCAATGATACCCTGGGCGATGACCTGACCCACAACGGCGTGCACGACAACTGGTCCTGGAGCGTGGGCCAGTTCCACTACGAAAGCGACGGCTACCGTCCCAACAACGATCAGAAAGAGGACATCTACAACCTGTTCGTACAGACCGCGTTGAGCCACAAAACCAGTATCCAGGCAGAGCTACGCCACCGTGAAAACGAAACCGGCGACCTGCGACAGCGTTTCGATCCCAATGATTTCGTGCCGAATGAACGCAACACGTCCGATACCGATACCGCACGTCTGGGCCTGCATCACACATTTTCGCCCCGTTCGGAAGTCATTGCTTCCCTGATCTGGCAGGACAAGGATGCTAAACAGAAATCTGATACCCCTTTCGAAATCCCCCTTCTGGGTCCCTTCGTAACATCAGCCAGCCTCGGCGGTCCCAATGAGGGGCATACCCTGGAAATGCAGCACCTCTACCGCGCTGAATACTTCCGGCTCGTCAGCGGGGCAGGATATTACCGGGCTAATGATAAGTACGATATTGATGCCACCACTACTCCATCCCCACCACCGTTCATTTTCGAAACGCTCCAGTTACACAACGATGAGGACGCCCGCCACGGAAATGCATACCTGTATGGCTACCTGCCCTTCAAGGACGACCTGACTCTGACGCTGGGTGCGAGCTATGACAATCTGGATATCGACACCGACTCCAGCAGCGTAGAGAACGGCATTCCGCAACCAGCGTCCACAACCGCTCTGGAAATCCATAAATTCAATCCAAAGCTGGGGATCAGCTGGAGCGTTACGCCGGAAACGACACTGCGCGCTGCGGGGTTTCGATCGGTAAAGCGAAGCCTGATCTCCAGCCAGACAATCGAGCCGACCCAGGTCGCCGGATTCAACCAGTTCTACGACGACAGCAATGGCGCCGTTGCGAAACGTTACGGGATCGGCCTGGACCATAGCTTCACCGCCGACTTGTCCGCCGGCCTGGAATACTCCCGGCGCGATCTCGACACACCTTACCTGGATCAAGGTACCTACAAGCACGTAGACTGGGAGGAGCAACTGGGTCGCGCCTACCTGTTCTGGACACCGCATGAGCGACTGGCAATCAACGGTGAATATCAGTATGAGCGTTTCGACCGCGACCAGGAATTCACCGGCGAAATCCAGGCAACCCGCATCCGGACATACAAAATTCCGATCTCCGTACGCTATTTTCACCCGCAAGGTTACAGCGCCGGCTTGAAGGCGACCTTCATCGACCAGGAGGGAGACTTCACGGGTGGTCCGGGGATCAGTCCCGGCGCGGCAACGGAACCCGCTGACGATCAGTTCTGGATCGTGGACGCCACGCTAGGTTATCGACTACCGAAGCGCCGTGGAATGGTCAGCGCCGGGGTCAGCAACCTGTTCGACGAATCGTTCAACTTCGTCGACACCGATGCCTTCAATCCGCGGATCTATCCGGAACGGATTCTCTTCGGGCGTTTAACGCTGGCCTTCTGAACACCCGATTCCATACACACAAAGAGCAGTGCGACGGGGTAATAACGAAACACTGATATGACAGGTACAGCAATCAAAATTCAGCGGCTTACTTCTGCCACTGAAAATACGATGCCAGAAACCATCGCGGCATCGCGAGCAACCAGAAAAAAGGGAGGGAGAATAAATGAGCGAAAACACCAAATTCCAGGTCGAATTTGAAATGGATCCCGCAGGAAAGATCGTGAACATCACAAAGATTGGCGGGGGCGATGGAGGGAATCCACCTGAAGCCCCTGTACCGCCCCACTCGGATATTATCGTCATGGCAGCTACCAAGCACAGCCCGGGGCATATCTGCTTCTGGTGGAACGGTACGTGGATTTGCATCTAAGAGTGCATTCGCCCGTTGCCGGAGCACGGCCGGCAGCGGGTCTGCGAAAGTTGCCGCAAGCGCCGCCTACCACCCGGCTGGCAGCCTCTCCTTGATCACGATGTGCTTGTTCTCGTCGATCTCGATATAGCCACCGGTCCGTAGATCCTTCAGGATGCGGCTCACCATTTCGCGGGAGGAACCGACGCGATTGGCGATATCCTGCTGGCGCAGGTCCTCCTTGATCACCAGCACGTCACCGACCGGCCGCGCGAGCTGCAGCAGCACCCGTGCCACCCGCCCGTAGACGTCCAGCAGGGCCAGGGTGCGCACGTTCTCCGTCAAGGCCCGAAGCCGCTTGATCATGCCGAGCATGATCTTCTTCTGCGCTGTCTCATGTTTGGCTAGGAAGTCCTCGAAATCCGCCTTGGAGATCACCGTCAATTTGCACTTCTCCAGCGCCATCACTGAGGCGGAACGCGGTCCGGAATCCAGCAGGGCGAGTTCACCGAAATACTCACCCGGCCCCTGGACATTCAGGATCACTTCCTTGCCGTCATCATCGTTCAGAAACACCTTTACCCTGCCGGAGAGGATGCAATACAGGGAATCGCTGTAATCCCCTTCCGTCATGAGGATGGTGTTGCGCGGGTATTGCCGCGTCACGGCACGCCTGGTGAGAAACTCCAGCTCGGCCTTATCCAGATCCGCGAACAGGGGAATTTTCTCGAGCATCTTTCAGGCTGGTTATCCGTTGTTGTCTTTGTAGGGTGAGCAGCTTTCGTTTCAATCGGTTACCACCATCAAATCGTGATTGTAGATAATCTTTCCCAAAAAAGGTGAATAAATCACATATTTCGTGTGCATAGCCGACTGCAAATCCGGAGATCAGCGTCGATACTATTGCCTCAGGACGATTGCCGGGTATGGATGCCCGCAGGACAGCAACTCCATGCGGCAGGGACGCCGCAACCCTATTTTCAAATACCGTTGTATCGCATTCCCGCCAGGGCATGACCTCAACAGGTCAGGATACAGCCTGAGCCGTGGAAACGCGGGTATAATGCGCCCACATGAATAGTCTTCCCGCTCCCCTGCACGACTGGGTACCTGCACAGGACCTGCTGCAGGACCGGGTCATCCTGATTACCGGTGCCGCCAACGGCATCGGCCGTGCACTGGCGGACGGCTGTGCCACGCATGGCGCCAGCGTCATCCTGCTGGATCGCGATGTACCCGGCATGGAGCGGGCCTATGACGAAATCATGGCCGCCGGACATCCCGAGCCCGCCCTGTATCCGCTGGATCTGAAGGGTGCCAATCCGGACGACTACACCATACTGGCCGACACTATCGAGAAAGAATTCGGGCGGCTGGACGGCCTGATTCACAATGCCGCACACCTCGGCGCCCTGGTACCGTTCGCGAATTTCGAGCATGAACTCTGGTTCGAGACTCTGCAGATCAACCTCAACGCCCCCTACCTGCTGACGATGGCCTGTCTGGGGTTGCTGGGGCAAAGCGAAGATGCCTCGATCGTCTTCAGTGCCGATGCGCGGGGCCGCCACGGCAAGGCCTACTGGGGGGCCTATGCCGTCTCCAAGGCCGGGACCGAGTGCTTCATGCAGGTACTGGCGGACGAACTCGAGGCCAACACCCCCATCCGGGTCAACAGCCTGGATCCGGGTCCAGTGCGCACGGCACTCAGGCGCCTGGCCTACCCGTATGAAAAACCGGATGCCCTGCCGCTGCCGGCGGATATCGTCAAGCCGTTCCTGTTCCTGCTTGGCCCGGTCAGCAAGGGCGTCACCGGACAACAGCTGCGCGTCGCGGACATGCTGTAATCAACGATTGCGGTCGAAAGACCACACCAACAGGGAATAGGCGCACCCGTTAGTGCCGGCCTACGGAGTGCTCAATCGTATCCAAATCAGAAAAGAAATCCGTATACCGCATAACGGACTCACAACCGTTCCGGAGCAATCGATCGAAGGGACTGCTCACTGTCGCGCCGCGCGGATGGGCCTGCTGAAAAACACAGCTCCGGGAAACTTCAGCCGCTCTCCGGCTGTCTCAAGCCATGGCCAATGATCCCGTCCAGGCTGCATATCCTGAGGGGCATCCAGCGCCACTACCGGGATTGCGGGATGACAACCTGAATGCCCCATCCCCGACCCGATTTGAAGAAATGCCACAATTCGAAGGGACTAGTACCATGCTGCGATTTGCCTCCATCCGGCCCATAAGTCGGGTATTCCTGCTGTACGCCGTGCTGTTGTTTCTGTCTATCGGCAACCCGCCGGCCGCCATGGCAAAAACACCACCGCAGACCGACAGCATCGCCCCGATGCTCGAAAATGTGTTGCCCGCGGTCGTGAACATCTCGACCCGGACATTGGTCAGGACAAGCAGACACCTGCTGCTGGACGATCCGTTTTTCCGCCGTTTCTTCGACCTGCCGGAGTCGCAAGGCATACAGCGCCAGAAGAACAGCCTGGGATCCGGGGTAATCGTCGATGCCACTCGGGGTTACATCCTTACCAACCACCACGTGATTGAGAACGCCGACGAAATCACCGTTACCCTGCGCGACCAGCGCCAGTTCAAGGCGGACGTGGTTGGCAGCGATTCGGAGGTTGACCTGGCGCTGCTGCACATCGAAGCAGACGGGCTGACGGCACTGCCGGTTGCCGACTCCGACACCCTGCGGGTAGGTGATTTCGTGGTCGCCATCGGCAATCCCTTCGGCCTGGGACAGACGGTAACCTACGGCATCGTCAGCGCCCTGGGGCGCACCGGCCTGGGCATCGAGGGCTACGAGAATTTCATCCAGACCGACGCCTCCATCAATCCCGGCAACTCCGGCGGTCCGCTGGTCAGCATGCACGGTGAACTGGTCGGCTTGAATACCGCAATCGTCGGACCCTCCGGCGGCAACATCGGCATCGGTTTCGCGATTCCCAGCAACATGGTCAGTATCATCATGCAGAACCTGGCCGAATACGGCGAGGTGCGCCGCGGCCAGATCGGGATCATCCTGCAAAACCTGACGCCCGAACTGGCGGAGGCCTTCGGCCTGCAGCAGCGGCGCGGCGCGGTCATCACACGGGTAATCCCGGGCTCCGCCGGCGAGCAGGCGGGCCTCAGCCCCGGCGACATCATCGTTGCCCTCGACGGCAAGTCGATCACCCGTTCCAGCGACCTTCGCAATACTGTCGGCTTACTGCGCGCCGGCTCCCGTATCAAGCTGGATATCCTGCGCCGTGGCGAACCGCTGGAGATCAGTGCCGTGGTTACCGATCCGAAAACGGCCAGCATCCCGGCAGGCAAGGCAAACCGGAACCTGGCCGGGGCCAGCATCGGGCCCATTCCGGACAACCATCCCCTGGCCGGAGAAGTGGACGGTGTGGGTGTGCTGGATGTCGAGCACGGCAGCGCCGCCTGGCAGGCCGGCCTGCGTTCCGGTGACGTGATCGTTTCGCTAAATCAGATCCCGGTAACCACTGTCGAGGAATTCCGCAGCGCAGCCGCTCGCAGCCGGGGCAGGCTGCTGCTGAACATCCTCCGCGGCAACGGTGCGCTGTATATCGTGATCCAGTAAACATTGCTTCCGGAGCCGTCAGGGGCGCTCCGGCAGCATCATCTGCAGCGGATTCATTTTCTGCATGTCGCGCGCGCTCTTTCCCATGGTCCGATCCAGCTGCTGCATGGAAGCCCGCATGGCGCTGATGTCCGCTGACATGGAGGCCATGCTTTCACTCATACTGGCCATCAGCGCAGCCATGGTCTCCATCTGCACGAGCATGCGGTAGAACATCATCCCCCCGGCCGCCAGTGCCAGCAGCAGGATGAGGGTCCTGGCAAACTGCCAGGCGGTTGCGTTCCCGGGCATGGGCTTGTCCTCACAGGTTTTCTCCCGGCAGGATTGTAACGCACCACCGAAGTGTGGGGCACGAGGCGGAATTGCAGATCTAGCGGAAAAAAATGATGCTGCAATGCCGCCGCGACCTGCCGATGTCAACGATATGGAATACAACACGCTAGTCCTCGACGCTGCCCGGCATGGCAGCATCCACGCACAGGAGAGACCAGAGGCCTCGCAACGGTTGCAATCCACGCATAACCGGGTAAAGTGCACCCCGATGATGACACACTGGAGTTGTGGATTATGAGATACCTCCTCCTGCTCTGCTGCCTGTCAGCCATAGCTCCCATCCCGATCGCCGCAGCGGATGAATACCTGCTTCTGCCTGTCAGCCACTCGGAAACCGCAACCACAGTTTCACAATGGCAAAATCTCAATCCAAAAAAACTCAGGCTTAAATCCGAGGCCGCGCTCGTCGTCGACACCAATGGCAACGAGATCTATGCCAAGCATGGCGACGAACCCCAGCCCATCGCCTCCATCACCAAGTTGATGACCGCGATGGTGATCCTGGACGGCAAACTCTCCATGCAGGAACACATCACCATCGAAAAGTCTGATCGCGACCTCATCCAGCTAACCGGTTCGCGCCTGAATTACGGAGCGACACTCTCGCGCAGGCAGCTGGTACAGCTGGCGTTGATGGCCTCGGAAAATCGTGCCGCAAACGCACTGGCCCGGACCTGGCCGGACGGACGGGACAGCTTCGTCAAGGCCATGAACCGCAAGGCACGTGAACTGGGGATGCACAACAGCCGGTTCCGTGACCCCGCGGGGCTGGACCCGGGCAATGTCGCATCGCCGCGGGACGTGGTGAGGATGGTCAAGGCCGCGCTGCAGTATCCACTGATTCGCAAAGCCACCACCACCCGCACCATCGATGTCTATCCCTACAAGCGGCGCGGACCACTCAGATACAGCAACACCAACCGTCTGCTGAAGAACGGCAGCTGGACCATCCACCTCAGCAAGACCGGCTATCTCAACGAGGCCGGCCGCTGCCTGGCCATGCAGGTAGAGATTGCCGATCAGTCACTGGTCATCGTATTGCTCAACTCCTTCGGCAAGCTCACACCGTTCGGTGATTCCAATCGCATCCGCAAGTGGATCGAACGCGGCATCGAGGGTTAGTGTTCATCGGGATTTCCGCTGCAATGAAACAGAGCATCGTATGCTGGCGCTGCGGCACCGCCCTCAGGAAGGAACAGCTGCCGATATCCCGGCTGGAGGAATGCCGTCACTGCCATGCCGAGCTGCACGTGTGCCGCATGTGCCGCTCATGGAATCCACGCTACACCAGCAAGTGCAGCCATGATAACGCCGAACCGCCACAGGAAAAGGAACGGGCCAACTTCTGCCAGTATTTCAAACCTGCAACGGGGGCATATCACGACAGCGGCAAATATGCCGATGCGACCGCCCGCGCTGACCTGGAATCGCTGTTCGGTGGCACACCTGCACAGACCGAAGAGAGCGCCGCTAACCGCACATCGGAATCGGAGCAGGCACACAGGGAGCTCGACGCTCTGTTTGGCACCGGTCAGGAAGATGACACCCAGGATTCAGGCTGAAAGAGACAGCCGGAAAATCAGGCATGCGTGAAATCGTTGAATTATGCACAGCCGTGCGCGAAACACTGGTAGACATCACCGCGCAAGTGGCGGACATCGTGGTGCGGAGCGGCATCCGGGACGGTCTTGTCAACATCTATGCCCAGGGCGCGACTGCGGCAATCATGATCCAGGAAAACTGGGACGAGAGTGTCCAGACCGATGTCATCAATCTATTGCGCAAGCATATCCCCAAAGGTGTGTGGCTGCATGATGCCCAGGACGGCAATGGCGACGCGCATCTGAAAACGGGACTGGTCGGTCCGTCGGAGACCATACCGCTGATCAACGGCAAACTCGGCCTGTCTACCTGGCAGAATGTCTTCTTCTGCGAATTTGACGGACCACGCAATGATCGCAAGGTTGTTGTTACTGTCGTGCAGGCCCCCCCTGGCCCGAATGCCGCATACTTAAGCCAGAATCGCGATAAGTAGCCTCGGAATCAACAGAATTTTTTAATGAATATACGTTTTTTTCCGTGTGCATCCGCAGCGATATTGACTTTATTGGCGATGACGCGCGTTGTGTAATTGGCGTTTGTCCAGCTATCAATCATCGAATGAACCCGACCTCGGTGCTTGCATCCACGCACCCCGCTTAATCTTCTGCCGAGCCTGTAACTGTTATATCAGTATATTTATATTTACGAATATATAACGGGAGAAAATTAGTGGCATTTTCCAGTAGCAAGTCATATAAATGGCGTGCTAAACTCAGATCGACGCTGTTTAAGGCATCCCCATGATCCAATTACGAAATTGAATTTAGATTTGTTGATCAAGATCGATATTTGCAGAACACTTCCTGCCACGATCAGATTAGTATAACAAGCAGGAAAGCAAGGCAAAAATAATTACCAATTATCGCAGGGCATACTTTAATGAAAGCAGATAACATAACAAATATTGGATCGATTCCGCTGAAAACTCAGTCAACTGAAACCAGTATTACATTTTCCGAGGTTGCCAAAATGCCGACCAGCCATGGAGACTTCCATGTGCGGGTCGTCATGGATTCCGTCGGGACTGAACACGTAATTATCTACAAGGGGACGATCGAGAACGCGGAATTTCTGGATGTACGAGTACATTCAGAATGCCTTACGGGCGAAGTATTCGAGTCCATGCGTTGTGACTGCGATCAGCAACTCAGTTGGGCTCTGGACCATATCGAGGCTCAGGGAATCGGAATGGTGATTTATCTACGTCAGGAAGGCCGCGGAATTGGTCTGTTCAACAAGATACGTGCCTATGCCCTGCAGGACACGGGGCTTGATACGGTTGAGGCCAACATAAAACTCGGCTTCCCGAGCGATATGAGGACCTATGAATTAGCAGGCGAAATACTCAACGCTCTCGGAATCAGTTCCATCAATCTCATCACGAACAATCCGCTCAAGCTTGATGCGTTGAAGAAACACGGTATCAAGATCAGGAGCAGGATCCCGATTCTGATAGAGCCCAATGAGCACAACAAGCATTACTTGAATGTTAAAAGTAACAAGATGAATCACCTGTTTTGAGACAGTCAGGTTTATTACAAACAGGGCGTGTTCGGAGAAGCACCGAAGCAAAATCAGGACTTATGGACGGTGCTTCCGATGAGTCTGTCATTCTCCGCTCGGTCAGAGCCACCTTAGCCAGGGTACAGAAGAAGAACGGAAAAATCCCACGTCCGGCCGTGACCCTGTCATTTGCGCAAAGCCTCGACGGTTGTATTTCCGCATGTCACGGCTCATCGACCGCGATTAGCGGCGACCAGTCCATGTTGATAACACATCAACTGAGAGCCATGCATGATGCGATTCTGGTTGGAATCAATACGGTTCTTATTGACGATCCCAGGTTGACCGTTCGCCATGCAAATGGAGAAAATCCGATACCGGTTGTTCTCGATTCCCGGCTCAGAACTCCGCCAACAGCCAGACTCCTGCATCAGGACAGGCCACAGGCAATCATCGCCACCTTGCCCGACGCCAGTAAGGAACGCGAGTTGAAACTGGTCAAGGCAGGTGCCCGTGTTGTTCGACTGCCCGAGGCACCCGGTAGCGGGATACGAATGCCTGATCTTTTTTCCTGGCTGCGGCAGCAACATGTTGACTCCTTGATGATAGAAGGTGGATCGAAGGTTATTTCCAGCGTTCTTGCCGACTGCCTCGGAGACCAGTTGGTGCTTACCATCGCACCCAAATTTTTTGGGAAAAATGGTGTCCGTGCCGTGGATACATTGAATTGTGTCCGTTCCCTATCCCAACCCTGCCTCACGAATGTTGCGGTTGAGCAGCTTGGCGACGACCTGGTGGTGTGGGGAACCCTGGCAACTGATGATGCAGACCAGTAATGTCAAACACTGACGTTTCGGAAATCCAATGTACGTTAATGGTGTTGTATTTGGTTTACTGGATACATCCGGCAAGATTCCAGGGGACAAGCTGGCCGAAAAGCTCCGTAATTTCACCATTGCCTGGTCACGCTTCGGATACCACGACGAGATCCTCGAAAACAATTCACTCAGTGGCCTTCTGCAGGAAGCCCTGGAGCTTGGCTACAGATACTGCCTGGTTCAGGCGTATGGACATGTCATCGGTGAAACCTGGATACCGGAACACTGGGAACAGGTTGATTTTCAAACAGCCCTTGGAAGGTGGATCGACAACCATGATTTTTTTGTAACCGGGACGATTCTGCACAACAAGGGCAGCGGGTATGGATTGGCCGAAGACTGCCTGTTGGTGAATTTACTTCACTATGACGCACTCGGTAGACCCGGTTTTGGCCAACCGGGCACAATGCCCACGGAAACAATACAACCACGCGTAATCATGGCGCCTGATCATGAGCGGTTCCAGGCACTCGAGCCGACGCAAGAATCGGCGAGTGTCGTGCCTCAACAGGCGGGCTGGAACTTCATTGATACCAGTCTTCGCGGTGGACTCGCTATATTGAATTTCAACAAGTCAATCGATGGCAGCCGCATTAACCTGTTTGATCCATCACCGCGGAAAATGCAGGTATTTGCCGGCCATCTGGGCAGTCTGTTACCAGACTATTCAAGAACAGCCCTGAATACCGATCTTTCCTACGGGCAACGGCAGTTCCTGAACTCAATCGACGATCAGGTAAAGGATTCCAGAAAAGGTGTCTTTCTATTCAACCTGGAATCGTATCAGGATGTTGTCGAGTGTCCGGATCAATTCAAGCCGCCGGTTACATCGCTTTACTCCGTTGCGGCTGGCTTCAAGCCCAATATGATGCTGCACGCGCTTGATTTTGATCACTCTACACGCATGGTGTATTTCGACTATAGCACCACAGCTCTGCAGATGAGAAAGGTGATTAATTCCAAGTGGGACGGAGAGGATTTTCCCCGTTTTGTCCGCTACCTGATGGAACAGTTCCCGCCGGGTGAAGTATTCTACCAGCTTTGGGCCGGGCTCTCGCCTGATGAAATCGCCTGGAATGACCTGGAACAGTTGTGGCGCAATGAGATCGAAAAATGGGGTGGTGAATCGGTTTTCAAAGAACACTGGACGGCATTCCGCGACATTCGACACGAGTACGTTCACTGCAATCTCCTGACCGACCGGGGCGGCCTGCTCACGGCCATCGACGATCAGCCCAATTCAGCGATCTGGTGGAGCAATGCGTTTTTCACGATATACAGCAACTGGCTGTATACCGCCGATGAACGCAAGGCGATCTATGACAGCTGGCTGGAACAACTGGCCGCACGCAACCCCGATATTTTTATCTACGGATCGGACTACAACAACATCAATGTCAACCATATCCGCGTCGGGGAATATATGGAGCAGTATCTGTCCGAGGACGATAACTGCCTGAAGCCGGGAAGATTTTTCAAACACGAAATCAGACTCTAGCCTGCAGTACATGACCTTTGCAGTCGGATTGCCGGCGGCTCATGCTCTATTGAATTTTACCCGCTGCGCCCACATGTCTGGATTAGGAACAATCCGTTACATACGGGCGGTTATCCATGCTTGACACCAGCTACCTGGTTAGGGGACTTGACGGTCTGAGTCACGCACACGGCAATGATTATTTCCGTGACGGCCATCTGGCTACCTCAGTCATAGCCGCCTATTACCTGTGCCAAGAGAACGGCCTCGACGAAGCAACACAGGATCTGGTTAAATCCCGCATTGACGATGAACTGCGGGATGACGCTATATTCCGTGCCGCACCGGCCGAGACACCCGATCCTGCCTTGTTGAAGCATCTGGTCAACACCCTCTCCGACGGTATCGGTGACCTGAGGGAAGTCGGCCACAACATTATTTTCGGCGCCGCAGCCCTGAAGGCCTTCCGGGACTGCCCGGAGGCGGCAACACCCTACCGGGTTGAGGGTATATGCGGACTCATCAAGGATTTCAGCACCACACAGAATGTTGCGCTGGAGGAGCATGACGGGGTTCCGAAGATTGCCGATGAAGGCACCCTGATCCGGTTTATCTTCAACGAGTACCTGCGAACAGCATTGCTGTACTCTGGATATGGACAGGGAGGCACAGGACATTTGCTTACGATCGGACATGCAGTCATTGAACTGTCCCGGTTGGGTTACCCGGACCTCGCAGCACCAGCCCATCGAGCATACCGCATGTATATCAAGACCTTGAGGCGTGGACCAAAGGATACCAATCGGCGTTTCCCCGAACACCCACCCTCTTCATTGACACCGCTTGATAAGGGTTACTGGGAGCAAATCAAGCAGGTACGCCCCGGGCTTGGCCACGCTTTCAAATATGCCTATAGCTTTTTTAACCTGATTTCCGGACTGGATGATCCAGAGTTGAAAAGACGCTGCATCGCAGCCGGCTACAGGATTTTCTGACCTCGTCTATATCCAGGTGAGCCGGCAAGCCCCCAACCGCGCAGACAGCTGGCGCACCCCCCACCGGCCCGGATTTCTCTTTGGGCTAGACGGCCAGAGCAGGTTGCAGGGCCGACAGGAGCGCTACGACACTCTCCCGCTTGTCGAGCCTGATGACAGGGATGTGCGCTCCGTACTTGTCGATGAGTTCGCGAACCACCATGTCTGTTCGCTTCGGATACCGCCATATATAGCGTAGATACGCGAGGTCGATAGGCTGGCCGGGTGGTGCATCGGGTCGAGGTTTGTTTCGATAGCTCAGGCTCCTGTGAACCACCGCCCAGAGAGAGTACCAGCGTGGGCAATCGACCATGATAATCGCCTGGGCAGCCGGTATTCTCAGGTCCAGTGTCGATTCGTAGGTCCCGTCCATAATCCAACAGTCCTGCTCGATCAGTACACTCACCTTGCGACGCCACTCCGACTGCGGCGTACCGATCCAGCCCGGACGCCAGAAATTGGCATCGAGATGTACCGCCGGTAATTCGAGGATGTTGCTTAACTCACGGGCCAGACAGGTCTTGCCGGAACCGCATGGTCCGAGCACCAGGATCCGCTTTGCGGAAATCAATGCATCGACAGGCTGTCTGCTGATCAGCATAATGTCTTACCTTTCCCGGTTACATCCCCATTCGCACCACGCACTGGTGAATATCGAGCCAGGTCTGAATGGCACTTACAAAGCGCGCATCATCGCTGGTGATGGAGTCTATATCGCCACCGGAGCAAACGGAAAAACACCGAATATTCATTCATGAATTCTGCGGCATTCGGCTCAGGCCTGTTTCCGTCGTCCAGGGCCAGGCGGGGTAGTCCGGCTCGCTTTCGAGGCCGCAATGTATTCCTCGACACTGAGTATCTTCTTCGCAATAGCAAGTCCATAGGCCAGCGGGAAGTTGACGATATCGTACTCGCCCTCCCCCCTGATCTCATCCACCAGTTGCGGTACACCGCAGGGTTCGCGGTAATTTGTCGTGTCGTGCAGCGTGATCACGCCGTTATTCGGCACCAGGGTGTGGTACAGGTCCCAGTCACGCTTCGCACCTTCATAGTGATGATCGGCATCGATATGCAGGTAGTCAATGCTGATCTTTTCCGGCACGAAGAATTCGTTGTACGCATCTTCAGTGAGCTTCAACACAAGTTCGATTTCCGGATAGTTCCTGCGAAAAGTGGAATTCTCCTCGAGCCAGTAAGGTGTTCCCCAGACGTTCTTCCGTTCCTCTGAAACCTGTGTAGCTCCGTCCACCAGGAGAGTGCGCGATCCTCCAATGTTTAAATCCCGTTGTGCCTGGCGCATCAGACGCGGCACGAACCCCCCGCCTGAGCCCAGGCAGACGCAGGTACGCGCCCGGGCGGAATAGGCAAGCGCGTAGTAAATCAACCCTGCGTTGAGGTCATCGGAACCGTTGTCCGAACCGTGACTCGAGCACCAGGGATCATCAACGGTCAGCATCGAGGTAATAAAATCCTTATTCAGCAGTGTATACACAGACATGTTATTTCTCGCAGTTTACATATGATTAAAGTGCAGGCTGTTACAAGGTCGCGGTCGTTCGCAATAACACACACCATTCAGTCAGACAGCCTCCTAGTTTTCGTAATCGTACAGCTCCGCCAGGTATTCACTGCCTTCGAGGGCCAGTTCGAGCTCCTGGAAATTCTCGATATGGGTACGCAAATCCGTGTCACTCTGTTTGATGCTGGACTGCCTAAGCTTCACGCGCCAGTCCTTCACTCCAAGGAATTTGAGCAGGCGAACATGCTCGGGAGTATTGAGGATATCCTCGTACGTTGTCCCCATCCATGGCTGCCGCCCGGATCGCAATGCACGCACAATTTCCTGGTAAAAGCTTTCGTTGAGATCACAGTGCGCCATGAACGACTCGACATCGACGTGCAGCCTGGGCGTTTCGCTCGCGAGCTCGTCCCTTGCATAGACCTCCCATCGATCCGTTTGCCTGGCAATCTGCTCGGAAATAAATGTTTTGAGCCGGTTCCTTCGGTACAGAAGGATCTTGAGTACGCCCGAATCTTCGATCAGATTCCGCATAACGGAGGCATCCTGCCCCCGCGTCATTTTGAAACCGACACAGGATGCGCCTTGAGGGTGCTCCCAGACACGCCGCAAAAACGCAAATGGCTCCCGGCCCCGCGTTTCCATGTCGCCGAGATCCAGGGAGCCGTCACGATATTCAAGAGCGTAAAAGATGCCGTTCGGGTTGAAGAGTTCGTGATGGCATAGCACCTCCGGATGCGAATTGAGCAGCGTGCACAGCAGGTTACTCCCCGTTCTCGGCGCCGCAAGTATGACGAACCTTGTGCCAGTAAACATGGGATACCGTCAGTGACCGTTGCATCCCCGAACCCAAACAGCGCCAGGCTCAGATCAAGGCACTCGGTACGAGTCGCTGAGTCATGCTGCGGAGCGTATTGACCGGCTCCAGGCTGACCGGATCCACCAGATAGAGCGCGCCGTCATAGGACGATGCCACCAGGTGGTCGCCGCAACGGGTCAGCGCGCTGATGCCGTTCTTGGCGACATGCCGAACCAGCGTATCGCCACTGCTCACATCGAATCGCAGCAGTGAACCCCAGTAGTTCGTAACGATGACCGTGTCCTTGTCCACGAAGCACACGGCCTTGGGCGAGCGCCGACCCAGGGAATACGATCCGACCATGCTTGCATCATCCAGGCGATAAACCTTCAACGTGAAGTCCCTGGAAACGCTTGCGATCATGTTGCCGGTCGGGTCGATATCGACATCGTCAACAATCGCCATATGCCCGAGAAAGCTGTGCAAACGGTTGCCGTCGAAATCCCACGAATGCAGGGAATTGTCGGCGCTGCAACTGACACCGATCCTTTCCGTCGGGTGCAGGCGTACCGCCTTGACCGCGCCGTCATTGCCGGTGAATTTCTTCAGGATTTCACCCTGCCTGCTGACGCGTACGATTGCGCCGCTGTAGCAGGCGACAAAACTCTCACGTTCGTGCCCTGCATGGTGGGAGATGCGTACGCAGTTGATGGGGCCCTCACCGAGCGGTACTTCGATTTCACCGCCGAGGCTCTGGCCGTCAAAGTCGAACAGGTGCAGCGTCTGGTTGTGGGCGCCACTCACTGCCATTCCGTATTCCGCATCGATGGTGATCGCATTGGCGAGTATGCGGCCGGTCTTCGGTTCTACTTCTGCAACCCATTCCGATTCCGTGGGTGTCAGGCGGCCCAGGCGGATCATGCCATCGTCGCTCACGGTCAGAATATCGCCTGCCGGGGTGCCACTGACATCATTGAAACACGCGTTGCCCTCGCCCCGTTCGCCGACTTCACCCAAACACTTGCCGGTGGCGGCATCCCAGACGAGCACGGTGCCGTCAAAGGTTCCGGCAAGCAGCAACTTTCCGTCTGACGTCCAGTTGAAAGAGCGCTCCCAGATGGAAGGCCTGTACTCAAGCTCCAGTTTCAGACTCATGTCGTTTGCATCCCAGATCAGGATGCGTTGGTCGTAGGCTGCCGACAGGATATCGCCGCTGACTGGGGATACCGCAACCCGTTTGATTCCCGATGAATGCGCCGGTATCTCCGCGACCGGTGCTCCGGTATTGATATCGAATACCCGCACGACACCGTCATCACAACCCAGTACCGCGCGGCCGTGATCGGGATCGATGGCGCAGCTGTCCGTTTCGTCCTCGAACGGACCCCACATGCGAATCGGTTTACCGGTTTCCAGGTCCCACACCCGCAGCGTCATGTCGTCGCCCGATGTGTATATGCGGCCATTGTCAACAGCCACCGACAGTACATCCTTGTCATGTCCTTCGATGATGTGTATGGCAGACCCTGTGTTCAGGTTCCACACGATAATCCGCCAGTCGCGCGATACCGATACACCGCGGTCGTCATCGACAAAAAAGAAATCCTCGACATCATCGCTATGGCCTTTCAGAATGCGCTCGATCTGCCGGGTTTCCAGATTCCAGATATAAATCGTGTAGTCCGCGGAACATGAAGCGGCCTTGGTACCAGCCTGATTCGTCGTGATCTTGTTCGCGAGATGGTCGTGATAGCCCATAAGCTCAAGCTTACCCGTGTCGAGATCGGCGTACGCGACCGCGCCGTCGTAACCTGATGAAACGGCGGCATTGTGGTTTGGAATACCTGCGACGCAGGTAACCGGACCGCGATGCCTGACAAATTGGCTGGTTTCGTCCGGCCCGTGTTCTTGCGAATGTTCGTGTTGACTGGCTTCTTGTAGTTGCATGGTTAACCTCCGCTTAATGCAAGCCATATTGTTGGCGACTGAAAACTGCCGAATCCAGTATTTCGTAGCTGCTCCCCAGGAACCTTCGGCCACCATAAGAAAAATCGTCCGGACATTCATGCACAGTGACCCGGCCGCGATACCTTCGCGCCAACTGCGGTGCTGGAAACATTCGGGCCGCCTGCCTACGCTTAGGCATGGCCACCGCCAAAGAACCGGATGGGTGATCAAACCGCCGGGAAGATTGACCCTGGTAACAGGTATCCGCCATGCAATACTTCCAACTTTTTGGAATAATTATATTTTTCCCCAAGTTTCTAGTCCCATTCCTGATGGAATTGATATTATTCTTTGTATATATCAACTACTCATAATCATAAGATGTTAGCAGGCTTCAACACGTATGCCAACAACCCTGCGCGGCAGAAATTCTACCCACCAGGGGGACCGATCCGGCCACAAACACAGCCCACCAGGCCTGACACATCCACCCGGCGAATTGCGTATCTATACCATACAATACGAACAGGTTTGTATCGCATTTCAGAACTCACATCGAACTCCCGGGTCTATGCATTCACGTCTCAATGAAGGTAACCTTCCTGCAGTGGACAAGCACCGGCAGAACACCGGGGAATCCCTTCGACAATATATTTGCAGGCACTGATATGAATCATGCCTGCGTCCATAGCGGGAAACCTGTGCACTCGGTAATTCGTACAGCCCCAGCTTATGGAGTAGAGTTACTGTATTCATGAATACATCCCGCACGGCAACCAGCATGCACTTGAAAAAACGATGGATAAACCGGCGAGTATATGAATATTTCGCGGTGACCATCGCTCCGTGGCTCCACTGGGCTGATCCTGTCCTCATCTACCAGATGGGCAAGGTCGGGTCTTCCTCTATACGAAATTCATTGTTTCGCTGCCAGCACCCCAACACCCGCCTGGTGTTGATGAGCCATGAATACTTTCCCGTCAGAAACCGCGATCCGGACCGGTTCGAAATCGACCCTGCCTGCCGGGACATGCTGATGCGGGAAATCGCGCATGAGCAGCGTGTCTATCAACAACGCTCGCCACGCGAGCGTTTGGGGCGGCGGTTCCGGGAGAAATTCTATGCGGAAAGGATCTACAAGTCCTGGGTTCGGTCGCACCACCGGGTGCGGGTTATCACCCTGGTGCGCGAACCGGTGGCCAATAACATCTCCATGTTCTACCAGCTGATAAGGCAGTACATCGGGAAAGATGTCGAACTCTCAGACTGCGCTACCGATGAACTGATTGAAATCTTTATAAAGGACTACATGCACTCCAGACCCCTGACCTGGCTGGACGCGGAAATCAAGACCAACCTCGGTATCGATGTATATCAGAGCCCTTTTCCGGTAGACCAGGGCTATACCGCCATCTCCCGGGACAGAATCAGCCTGCTGGTACTTAGATGTGAGCTGGACGACCGGATCAAAGAGAAGGCCATCGCGGATTTTCTCGGTCTCGATGAGTTCGAAATTATCCGCACCAATGTCGCGAGCGAGAAAAGCTACGCTACACAATATGCAGAGTTCAAGGAGCGAATTAAAATCCCGCCGGCCTTGCTTGACCAGATGTACAATTCCAGATTCGCCAGACATTTCTATTCGAGCGAGGAACTTGAACAATTTCGGGCCCGGTGGTCCGGCGGCAGCGCCCCTCAGTGAACGAGTTCTGCAGTCCTGCCTTGCCGCAGTGCATGGTCAACACGTACGGAGTACAAACGGACCTCTCCCGATATGGCTTTCCGATACAATTACCCGCCGTTCAGTGACGGTCGCATTCCGAGGCACTGGCGGTGTGGGCCGGAATGATCGGGTAGCTGATCATTATCATATGACGAAACCGCCGGACCAGATTCCAATAGCCTGCTCTCGCTGTGCCCGATTACCCGCACAATCGGGGGTTTGTTCCCAGTATGGATATCTGCGTATGCTGTTGCTTATTGGCCTGCGATTATATAGCCTAATTATCAATACAAATATTAATGACCGTTTTCAACATGATTTCAAAGGCCTCGGACCCTGGTTGCCGTTACAGCCTGTGCAATCGAAAATGCCATTGACGAGGTTGATAAGGGTCGCTAATCCCCGTGGCTTTTTGATAGCCTGCAAAGTCCTGTTCAAGACCGGGACTTTGTAACTCGTTGCACATCAGAATTGAAGCAACGCAGGTTACTGTTTCGTCCATGAACATGATTTTTGCAACGCTGTATATACCGTCACCCCCGGAGAAAACCGGAGTGCAGGCTGTTGATTCTCTGGTTTCCCGCCTACGCCGGAATGATGAATCGGGACTTGTTCAGGCCCCCTTTATGGAGTCACCATGAAACGTGTGCTTGTTACCGGAGGGGCCGGATTCCTGGGCCGGCATCTATGCCAGCAGCTTCTCAAGAATGGCCATGAGGTCATCTGTGCCGATAATTTCTTTACCGGCACAAAGCGCAATATTATAGATCTGCTGGATAATCCCTATTTCGAGATTATCCGTCATGATATCTGTTTCCCGCTGTATATCGAAGTGGATGAAATCTACAATTTCGCTTGCCCTGCCAGCCCGATCCACTACCAGCACGACCCGGTACAGACCACTAAGACCAGCGTTCACGGAAGCATCAATATGCTCGGGCTTGCCAAGCGCATACGGGCCAGGATTCTGCAGGCGTCCACCAGCGAGGTGTACGGCGATCCGGATATGCATCCCCAGGGCGAGGGCTATTGGGGCAATGTGAACCAGATCGGCCTGCGATCGTGTTACGACGAGGGCAAACGCTGCGCCGAAACACTGTTTTTTGATTACTTCCGCCAGCACCGGCTGAACATCAAGGTCGTAAGAATCTTCAATACCTACGGTCCGTTCATGCAGTTGAACGATGGGCGGGTGGTCTCGAACTTCATCGTCCAGGCCCTGAGAAACGCGCCTATTACAATCTACGGAGACGGAAATCAGACGCGATCATTCTGCTATGTCGACGACCTGATTGACGGGATCGTCAGAATGATGGACAGCCCGGACGACTTCACGGGTCCCGTGAACATCGGGAACCCGGGAGAATTCACCATCCTTCAGCTGGCTGAGAAGGTAATCGACATGACCGGGTCGCGCTCGGAACTGGTATTTCACCCCTTGCCCAGCGATGACCCCAGGCAGCGCTGTCCAGACATCAGTCTGGCCAGGCGTATTCTTGGCTGGGAGCCAACAATCCGGCTTGAAGAAGGGCTGGTCAACACCATCAGCTATTTCGACAATTTCCTCAAGGAATCAGGTTAAAAGCCTTATACCGGCCTCGATTGTAATCAACGGGCAATCTTGAAAACCGACCAGTACGGAAAACAGCCCCGTCAGCCCTTCCGTTGAGGCCCCGAACCAGGTCTGCACCAGCATTTCGTGCAAGCCTGCACGCACATCGTGGTAGCTGCATCACCCGCTGTTGAATGCGGCTCTACTCTTTTTATGTGCTATCATAATTTTGACGCTTCCGCAGGGTGTTGATGGGGGGTGATACATAAATGAGTAAAATAAGCCATGCAGACAAAGCATTACTTAAGATTGCCTTCTGCAGGATTGATGTGATCGCGATGGCGACAGCCACAGGAACGGTGGTCGGCTTGCTGCTTTTCATTGCCACAGCCGTATTGCTCATCAAGGGTGCGGCTCCGGGCATCGCGGTCGGTTCGCACCTGAAACTGCTGGGAATCTATTTACCCAGTTATACCGTCACCTGGGTTGGCGCCCTGCTCGGCCTGCTCTACGGGCTGTTCCTCGGGGCAATTGCCGGAGCCATTACCGCCGGCATGTGGAATTTCACGCATTATCTGTATGTTGCTGCAATGGTAATTCGCGCCTCATGGATGAGAATGATGGTGGATTAGCGATGGTGCGCTTAGAGTGCTATGGACAGGAATGTATACAAGATTGACGCGAATGAAAATCAGGCGGTTGACACCGAGGTCGATGAGGGCCTGCTGAGAACTGTTATCCGGTTCAACACCCTGCTTACCGGTATCGTGATGGGTTCTCTCGGGGGTGCGGGACTGTTTTTCATGACCCTGCTGTCACTCAACCGGGGGCTCCCCAATCCCGGACATTACTTGAACCTCCTCGGTGTATTTATGCCGGGCTACGAGGTAAGCCCGACAGGCGCCTGGATCGGTCTGCTCTGGGGTGGCGTGATTGGTGCAATCTGTGGTGCGGTACTTTATCGCCTCTATGCACGTAATCTACGCTCACACGTCGAGAACTTTCTGTTACGGGATCGTTCCGGCGATGGCCGGTATCACCTGATCATTCCAATTGGTGGCAACTCACTGGGACTCGCGCTTGGCACCGTAGTCGCCTGCTCCTTGATCGTGACAACCAACTGGCTGGTCCTCCGCGGCACGGCAGCGGAAAGTGTGCATGCCCGGCTGCTTGAACATTACCTGCCCGGCTATTCGATCAGCTTGCCGGGCAGTCTCATCGGCGCGATCCAGATTTTTGTGTTCATCTACCTTTCATGCTTGTTGTGGAGCTGGATCTACAACGCAATCATTTCAATCCGGCACGGTAACCCATAGTTGAACGATAAAAACCAACATATCATTATTCTTGGCGGCGGTCCTGCCGGTCTGGCCACGGGACACGAGGTTACAGCTAACGGTGGACGGGTCACCGTGCTGGAGCGCAACTCTTTCGTCGGCGGATTGTGTCGGACCGTCCAGGCTGAGGGATATCGATTTGATCTGGGCGGTCATCGGTGGTTCACCAAAAACGAAGCGCTTAATGACTGGTTCAAGCGACTGATGGATGGCGAACTGGTCATGGTTGACCGGATCAGTCGGATCTATTATGACGGCAAATATTTCTTCTACCCGATTCGCTTCGGTGACCTTTTCAGGCAGACCGGTCCGCTGACGATCCTGCACGCCGGGTTTGCCTTCTTGTGGGCGGTGTTCCGCCAGGCAACGTTTCCCAGCCCGATCGAAAACATGCAGCAGGCCTACTGCGCCCAGTTCGGCAAGAAACTCTACGAAATGTTTTTCCGCCAGTACACGGAAAAAGTCTGGGGCCGGCCTTGTGAGGAACTCTCGGCGGACTGGGTGTCGCAACGAAGCAAGGGCCTGTCGATCTGGTCTGTGATACGTGAAGCGCTGGTCGGCAATAAAGAGCAGCTGACCAGCTTGATTGATGAATTCATGTACCCGCGCTACGGATATGTGCGGGTTCCCGAACGCATGGCGGAAGATATCCGCGAATGGGGAGGTGAGGTACTGCTGGATACCACGGTTACCCGGATCGTGTATCACGGCCCCAATGCGATCGAGGTTTTTTATCGCAAGAACGATAAGGTCAACAGTATCCGCTGCACGGATGTGGTTTCAACCATTCCGCTGGGTATTCTGGCACGGATACTGGAGCCCGCGTGTGATGAACAAGTCGAAGCGGCAGCCCGCGGACTCGAGTTCAGGGACCTCATCACGGTCAATCTGATGCTGAAACGCAGGCAGGTATCCAGAGACACCTGGCTCTACATCCAGGATTCGGACGTTCTTTTCGGCCGCATGCATGAGCCTAAAAACTGGAGCAAGGACATGGTCCCGGACGATGACCATACCTCCCTGGTGCTCGAATGCTTCTGCACGCACGGCGATGCGATCTGGAACCTGAGTGACAACGAAATTCGTGAACGCTGCGTGCGCGATCTCGTTGACAAGCTGAAGTTTATCGACGCGGCTGATGTCGAAGGCGCCACCATTGTACGCACGCGGGAAACCTACCCGGTATACGATATGGAATATGCCGGGAAGATCGGGGTCATCCAGGAATTTCTGCGACCCCTGCAGGGCATCCATATCGTCGGGCGAGGCGGCACCTTTCGCTACAACAACTCCGACCATTCCATCGAAATGGGCCTGCTGCTCGGTCAGAGACTGCTTGGCTACGACATAGACCACCTGGCCGTTAATACCGAAAGCTCTTACCAGGAAATCAAAAGCAGCCAGGAACCGGTACGCGACAGCTATGCGGCGATCAAACCCGTCCGGAAGCGGGCGCAATCAGATAGCCCGTAGAATCGTTGCCTGGCTTTACATACCAGTAGTAAATATGGCAGACAAATCACAACACGCCGGGATGCAACACGAAACATCCGGGGTAAAAATCAGCGTAATCATGCCGGTCTACAATGCCGTGGCTTATATCTCGCGTAGCCTTCCACCATTGATTGAGATGCTTCGTAACCATGAAATCCTTGAGGTCATAGTCGTTGATGATTCATCAAATGACGAGACGCCACAGCTGGCCGTTCAACTGGGTGCCCAGGTAATACCCTCCGGAGGACGACTCGGCCCCGGTGGTGCGCGTAACTGCGCTGCCGGAGTGGCGGTTGGTGATATCCTGTGGTTCGTGGATGCGGATGTGATTGTCGCGAGAGATGCAGCACACACACTCGCCACGGGCTTTACTGAACCTGATGTCGTTGCGGTGTTCGGGGCCTATGACGATCAACCACCGGCACATAACTTTCTTTCCCAGTATAAGAACCTGGTTCACCACTACTATCACAATCGCTCACGCCGTGAGGCAGCCACCTTCTGGTCGGGATGCGGTGCCGTTCGAAAAGAGGCATTCCTGCAGGTGGGAGGTTTCGACATCGAGCTGTTCACACGACCCTCGATTGAAGACATCGAACTTGGCTATCGAATGCGCGATGCTGGTGGACGTATACTGCTGCTGCCTGACCTGCGCGGCACCCATCTCAAGGAGTGGCGGTTACTGAACCTGCTACACACGGAGATCTTTTGCCGTGCAATCCCATGGTCAAGGCTGATTCTGACCCGGACCGGCCTGCACAACGATCTCAACGTGACACCTCATGAGCGCGTGCGCGCAGGACTGGCGGGACTGTTGATGATTGTGCTGATCTCTGCGTTGCTCGGCATTGCAAGCTGGTGGATTGCTGTTACGACAGGCACTGTCGTTATGATCGCAAACCGGCATCTGATCGCATTCTTCTACCGTCGCAAGGGATTGGGCTTTGCACTAAGAGGCGCCCTGTTTCATCAACTTTATTATCTTTACAGCAGCGCTGCCTTTGTGTGGTGCTGGATCGAGATCAAGGTACTGCGGCTACACCCGAGGCGGGTAGTGGCTTAATTGTTGACAATCCAGGGGACCGCAAGCATAACAGGGTTGTCGATCGCTGCAGCGCCGGTCATGATGATTACTGGTTGCCTTGGCATGATGTCCAGTGTACCGGCTCCCCGTGGCTGCCCTGTCAGTGCTCCTTCCCGAGCCGTTCCATCAAGGCCTCAAAGGGCGACACCGACACTCTGGCGACGAAGTCGTGGGCTGCCTGTCGTGATTGCCGTGAACACTGCCGGTAGGCGTCCTCATCCGACAACAGCCCGCGCAGCGCCTGCGACCAGGCCGCAAGATCTTGAGGTGGACTGTAAAATCCCGACTCGCGGAACTCACCGGGGACGACGGGCAGGACATAATCGACGCCCAGCTTTGCTTCCGGCAGGCCGCCAATATCACTGGCCAGTACCGGAATGCCCCGCAGCATCGCCTCCGGAACCACATAACCGAACGTTTCAGGCCATAATGAGGGTACCAACAGGATGCGGGTTTGACTGAGGATTTCCTCGATTTCATCGGCAGGTTTCAGAATTCGTATATTGGGAAGTTCCTGCAAACGGTTGATCAGGTTCTGATCGGCGCCCCAGGTCGGCACGGTCGCGAATTCGATGTCCGGAAACTCGCGCGCAAGTCCGATGAAGATACTCACGCCCTTGAGTTCACAGGGATTGATCATCGTCACGAAACCGCGGTCAAACCCTGACAGGTCGGGGAACGGCCCGGCCCCGTATACCGGTAGCGACAACAGGTTCGTGTCCAGCCCGCCGTGCTCGTGAATATAATTCTGCATGAAGCGGCTGATCACGATGATCGCCTTCGCCTTCCTGATCAGTTCCGTATACTTTGGATTTCTTTCAACCGAAAGTGGTCCGAACGGAAGCTGGACGATCGTCTGCAACAAGAGAATGACGCGGGATGGGGCCCCCTCCATTGCCGCCTGCAACATGGTTCGACGCTTGTCATCAGTCACGAAGATCCAGTCCGGGTTCAACTCCCGAATCCTGCGGGTCAGATATTCACGTTGCTCGTCAGGACTTGCGAAGTCGAGCGCCTCTACCTGGACATTTTCGTGTCTGTAGGCATAAACATTGGGTTCGAGCTCTTGAACAAACACATCCCGAGCTTCCATCTCCGAGTCAAACTCCTGCATGGTGCGGGGACCGTCGGAGGAACGCGTCAGTGCCCGTGAGAGCGCCAGACATTCATGTCCATGCCGTGCAAGACCCTCGAGAAAATAGCGATTTGCCTTAATTCCACCACCATAGGAAGGCAGGTATATTTCGTCCTGGATGAGTGCGATTTTCATGAATGCGAGTGACCGTCATGCTGATGCGTTCTACAATTTATCAGCTGTTTATATTTTCGGTGCTATAGTCACTCCTGCCCGCCACGATTCGCCAGACACTTCAGGAATATCCCACATGCCGTAACCGCGATGTGCGCGTCACCTGAGCGACCCTGTTAGCGCCCGTTTTACTGCAGTTGCGGTTGCGGTTCCATCCACTTTTCCAGATCTTTCTGCCGCTGTTCCGTAATGGAACCTTTCTGTTTCGCCTTTTCGTTCAACTCTGCGATCATGTCGGCCTCTTTCTGGAAATTACGGGTCAGTTCATCTTCGTAAACAGAAACCTTGAAATGGTTTTTACGCAGATCCACGACATAGTGATTGAGCTTTTCCTGCATATACCTGTGTAGCGTGAGTTTGTGGGTCTCGGGATCGTCGATGTTGTCGTACTGTGCATCCATCACGTCCAGTACCTTGACCAGGTGCCAGCCGGCGGGAGACTCCACCGGTCCGCCGAGCACGTCTACGTCAAGATTGAAGGTGAAATCATCCAGTGCGGGAAAACCGGTGCCGTGTTTGATCCAGCCCATATCACCCAGCGTGCGTTTCGCGTTCGGATCTATGGAATATTGTTGCGCTGCCTGACTGATTGTGATTTCACCACTGTCTATACGCGCCTTGATATTTTCGGTCTCCTCTTTGGTCGCCACCAGGATCATCTGTACCTTGCGCGATTCCGGCACCGTTAATTGGTCGATATTATCCATGAAATAGGTCCTGAGTTCGTCATCGGACGGTTGCCAGCCCTTTATCAGCTTCGCGCGGTGAATATTGATCAGGCGGGTCTTGTGAAATTCGGCGGTGCAAGGTGTAGGAAGTATAAACCCCATTTCGTTGACAAACCACCCTGACCACTCCGCAGACACCCTGTCAATCCACGGCTAGCAGTAGTCAATCTCATCTGATGCAGCGGCTTTATTAGCAAAACCGTTCGGATTCCGGCCCAGAGCCTCCCTCAAACCAATCCGTCAGCCGAGCGCCACCCTTGCCTGGTGTCGCCGGCAACTTCCTTGTGATTCACGAACAGATTTTCCTTACCCAAATAGGCCTGTTTGCGGCGGGCCGCGACTCTCGGGCAACCGAAACGCATCCTGGTATTCACCCTTTTCCTTCAGGTGATTCAGGATCTTCTGAATCACCACCGGGTCTTCAATGCAGACGAGACTTTCATGGCTCCGCCGCAGGCACTGCAAGTCTCGATGTCGATATTGAAAACTCGCTTGAGCCGCTGTGCCCAGGTCATCGACACTCGCTGCCCAGCGGGTGTTCGCGGTTCATCGGCTACCCTGGCCTTGTTGCCCCTGCCCCGCTTTGACGGCGTGACCAACGCCCGGTGCTTACTATTGGGCGCAAATACTCCACGACAAAATCATCGGGAATGATTTTGGACAGCTTTAGCTGGGCCGCGAAGCGGGCGAGTATCAGGGACGATACGAGCAAACCGGGTAAGGTTGACTCTTGGCCGGGGCACCAGCGCAGCCAGGCGCGCAATGAAATCCAGCGGTTCAAAGATCACATACGTGGTGCCGACCCGGTACGATGTCTTGAGCTGGGCCGCTCCTGTGCATCCATGCACCCGCGACACTTGTGATTCCTTTCACTTCGTAACGGATGTTGCCATTGGGCGTGAGTGACAGCCGCTTTTCCGACACCGCCGGGCGGCTGATGTACCGGCACAGCCGCTCCAGCTTGTTGCGTTCGTGGGCTTTAGCCGCTACCCCAGCGTGCAGGCTGAAGCCGGCCACCTTGCCCACGGTATCACCGAATTGATCTTCCGGGTCGCAGACCGGCAGCGTTTGCAGGGGGAACACCTTGCGCCCGGCCTGCGGCCCCACGGCGATGCGATACGTGATCGAGTGACCGCACAATTGGCTCATGGGTTCGTCGTCCACCGCATCCACGCTCAGGTAGCTGTTTTCGGCATCCCGTTCCAGTAGGCACTGCCGTTCCAAATATCGCCCGACCCGGTGGGCGATGGTGTGCGTCAGTTTTGTCAGTTTCTGGCTGTCGGCGCCTTGACCCAGCGGAACCGGGCTGATCCATGGGGGGCCGTCGACGTACACCCCGTCCAAAAACAGCATGTGAAAGTGGACAAGGTGAATTGATGCGCAGCATCAAGAGAGGGTGCCCTGGGGCATGTTTAGATTGAGTGCGCTACCAAACCGCTGGATGAGCGTCACCGCACCGGTCGAGGCGCTCCTGTGCGTGTAACCAGCCTTCCTGATCTGGTGGGTGGCCAGCGTGCGGTAAACGATGCCCAGTATTCGGCCCATCACCACCGGGCGGGTCGCGAACAGAAAACGCAACGCGTACGGAAAGCTCAGCACCCACTGGCGGACCGGGGCCTCGGGCAGGATGTCATCGACCAATAAAGCCGCGCTCTCGGCAATTGCTCCTGCATTGCTCTACCTCCTGCATCCCTGCAGTCGTCGGCCATGCGCCGCGCCCCGCAGCTCGGGCAGAAGCCACGGCGTTTACAGCTAAAAGTGACCAGGTACTCGGCGCGGCAGGTGTCGCAGCGCAAACGCAGGAAGCCATGTTCCAACCGGCCGCATTTGAGGTATTCCTCGAATTCGCGTTGCACATAGCCCGGCAGTTCCCTGCCCTGCTCCGCTAAATGAGCTGTGAATGCCGGGTAATACTCGTCGACGATCTGATAGAGCAGAGTCTGTTCGGGCCGGTGACGCTGGTAGCGACCAGCGCCCCTCCCGGGTGGCCTTCCTCGCCGCCGTGTGGGGCATGATCCGCGTCCTTGCGATACTGTGTTTCTAAAAAGTCTACGCCAGTTTGAGGTCGCACCAGAGATTGAGCGCAATCATCTGCGCCATCCTGCCGCTGGGCATGAATATCACGGCTTCCTTATCGAGCAGTTCGGTGAGCTGATGCTCCAGCATTTCAAACAGCTCACCCCTTCCCGGACGATCCATCGCCACATCGGCCCCGACATAGCCGGCAAGGTCAAGCAACCGCTGCTGCGCCGTTTGCTGATAGTCAAACTGAGGAATTGAATTTCTTGCAGCGCATCTTGACGCGTGCCTTAACCCCCGCTGCATGGCACTTAATCAAGTGGTTTTCCCCTCCAGGAGCAGCCCTGACAACCTCCGGTAACCAGATAGACTATCACACCGCAGGCACCTGTTTCGTCGATTAAACCCGCGTTGCATTATCGAGCTGTAATAAAAGGTTCTTTAACCGAATTGACTGGTATTGTCGTTTGTCGGCGAGTCAAAGCCAAGCTTCATGAGTATAACGCGAGAACATTGACCACCCCGCTTCCGTGCCTGTCAAACGCGCGAGCACCCGTGCATCAGGCAGATGCAGTGCCGACGTTCATCTGGAATTGCTGCTGTGCCCCCCCCGCTGCGCATCATCCCCTTCAGTATGCTTGCCCCACACGGAAATGGTCCTCCTGCAATGGAGACAACGACAGGGTTGGGGTGTATGGCGCAGGTGCTTGTGCCGCGGTGCACTGCTGGCGTGCCAGGACACAACGGGCGCAGGGAGTAACGGCCGCTGCTGTCAGCAATCACCACCCGTCAAGCCGTTGCAGATCAACATACGCCCGTAGCCAGAGCTGTTCGGCTGCACTGCCTGCCGGAATCGCGGCTTACATGGGCGCCTTGGGTGGTTTGTCTATCAGCTTCCGCATTTCCTCGATGCGTTTCTGCGTCACCGAACCTGGCTGCTTCGCCTTCTCCGCCAGCGTCTTCACCATGTCCGATTCCTGTTGGGCAAGTTGAACCAGCCTGTCCTGGTAGACCTCGACCGGAAACTGGTTCTTGCGCAGATCCGCCGTATAGGCGTCAATTTTCTCGTGCAGATAGCTGCGCCGGGTCAGCTTGTGCGTC
>Ga0210124_1000028_pt1 | contig 95652 bp, 91 predicted proteins | sample Muzzi_PWC_D2_FD_185554 | JGI IMG/M metagenome (GOLD analysis project Ga0210124, IMG submission 185554) | Wetland microbial communities from San Francisco Bay, California, USA, that impact long-term carbon sequestration - Muzzi_PWC_D2 (SPAdes) | ecosystem: Environmental > Aquatic > Marine >...
GCTACCGAGTTGGCTGATCGTATAGCCGTCAGCTCGCGAATCTTTGATCTCGGCCATTGATAGCCTCCTTGAAACCGTAGCCGCTACAGGATGCATATTAAGTGGGTCAGAAGGCAACAAAAGGCCCGGGATGCGAGAATCGAGCCACGCGGACGCAAGGATGCGGGGCACATCGGCAGGGCCCGACGAGACGATGCCGACGGTTGCGCCGGGTCGGCAAGGCTGGATCGCCGCGGGCGGCCTGCTCGGGGCGCTTGCGGCCTCGTCGTGCTGCGTGCTGCCGTTGGCGCTGTTCAGCCTCGGCATCGGCGGTGCCTGGATCGGCAACCTGACGGCCCTCACGCCCTATCAGCCCTACTTCGTGGCGGCCACGCTCGGCTTCCTCGGGGCCGGCTTCTACCTGGTCTACTTCCGGCCGCGGCGGGCCTGTGCGGTGGGCGGGGCCTGCGCCCGGCCGCTGCCGGGCCGTATCGTCAAGACGAGCCTCTGGGTCGCCACGGTGCTGGTTGCGGCGTCGCTCGCGTTTCCCTACGTCGCCCCGGGTCTGCTGGGTGTCTGAGAACGGAGGAGAAAGAATGAGACGGACCCTCATGGCCGCCCTGCTGGCCGCGGTCGCGCTGGGCAGCGGGCCTGCGCTCGCGGCGTCGCGGACGGTCACGCTTAAAATTGACGGCATGACCTGCGCAAGCTGCCCCTACATCGTCAGGGAGACGCTGCGCCGCATGCCCGGCGTCGCGACGGCCGAGGTCTCTTTCGAGACCAAGCAGGCCGTCGTCACCTTCGATGACGCCAAGACCACGGTCGCCGCCCTCACCGCGGCGACGGCCGGCGCCGGGTTCCCCTCGCATCCCGCAGAATAGCCCCATGAACTTGGACCACCGCAAGCTGCTTGCCACGGGGATCGTCGGATCGACGCTCACGGCGATCTGCTGCTTCACCCCGGCACTGGTTGTCCTCCTCGGCGCGATCGGCCTCTCCGCCTGGCTCGGCTGGGCCGATTTCCTGTTGCTGCCCGCGCTCGGTCTTTTCCTCGCGATGACCGTCTACGGACTGTTTCTTCGCCAACGCCCGAAAAGGAGGAATTGATGGACCTCCGCTCGACGATCACGTGCCCGATCTGTGGTCACAGTGAGACCGAAACCATGCCGACGGAGTCCTGCCAGTTCTTCTATGACTGCAAGGGCTGCGGGGCGGTGCTCCGGCCACTGAGCGGCGATTGCTGCGTCTTTTGCTCCTATGGTTCGGTTCCCTGCCCGCCGGTGCAGCGATCGCGCGAAACCGGCAAAAAGGCGGAACCCTGTTGCGGCTCATAGATTCATATTCTTGTGAGTGAAAGCTTCGATGTCGTTGTGATCGGCACGGGGACGGCGGCATCGACCGTCGCGGGGCGCTGCCGCAAGGCCGGGCAGTCTGTCGCCATAATCGACGAGTTGCCGTACGGCGGGACCTGCACCCTGCGCGGCTGCGATCCGAAGAAACTACTGCGCCGCGGGCCGGAGATCATGGACGCGGCGATCCGCATGGGCGGCCGCGGCATCGTCCGCGATAGCATGCACATCGATTGGCCGGCGCTCGTCGCCTTCAAGCGTCGCTTCACCGACCCCATCCCCGAAAAGAGGGAGAAAAGCTTCAAAGACAGGGGCATAGAGACGTTCCACGGAACGGCACGCCTTGAGCCGCAATCCAAGGGCCCGGCACAGCGCGCTCATGATCCCGACCATCAATCGAGATCATGTCACAGCCCCGAGTCGCGCAGAATTCTCAGCGGATCACATTTTCGGTAGGGACAGGTTCGATGACCTTGTAACCGGCCGCGCTCGCCTTCGTGCCCGAACAAAGCGCTGGGAAGTTTTTGGCTTGCGCCCATAGTTCTGCGTCGACGACGGATGCCAAAGCCAAATCAAAGGAAGACGTCACGGACCGGGTAACTTCTAGTCGAGAAAGATAAACTTCGGACTCGGATTTGGAAGTCGCATGGTTCCCCTCGATGGCAGCCGCTCGAGACAGAATCGAAACTGGAGAAACGATCATAACGATCATCAGTCGGATACTGCCCTGGGAGACTTGACGCCATAGAAGTCCACGGAACCAACTCGGCGATTCGCAGGGCGCATAGCCCTGGTTCAAGCATCGGGACGGCCCCAAGTGTCCGAAAAGTTGCATACTGTCCGGATAAGATTTTCGGGTCAGGAACGAGTGGAGATCTGATCCATATCCTGTGCAGCCCCTCTGGGATTTCAAGGAACAAAGAGAAGCTCACCGCGTCAGCTAATTCTGGCTGAAACTGATAGTTCGCACTAACATATTGTATTAAGATGATTGTTATCGATGTTCAATTTGATGAACACTGTAATCAATGATGTGAGGCGCCACTTATGGGGCACGCTTTAGGCTCCGACCTAGCAGCGGCAGGCTGGCAGGACGAACTCTTCGGTGCTGTCAAGCGAGCAGGTGTCCGTCAAATCCTCTATGTCCCAGATGCCGGACATTCCCGTGTTATCCAGCTCGTCCACGAAGATCCGCAGTTCAAGCCAATTATCTTGACGACCGAAGAGGAAGGAGTCGCGGCGGCTTGCGGTGCGTGGCTCGGTGGCGGACGCTCGGTCTTGCTCATGCAAAGCAGCGGCGTTGGCAATTGTGCCAACATGCTGAGCCTGGTTGCCAATTGTCGGTTCCCCTTCGTGACGATTGTTGCTATGCGAGGCGAATGGGGTGAATTCAATCCATGGCAGGTACGAATGGGGCGCGCCACGGAAACCATCCTTGAACTTATGGGCGTTTCCACATTTCGCTGCGACACTCCGGAATCGGTAGGCCCGACAGTCGAGGCGGCACTTGAAACGGCGTTCTCAGCCGACCAGGCGCTCGCTGTCCTCCTCTCGCAGAAGATGATCGGGCGCAAGGTATGGAAGTGATGAAACAAGGAGGATCCCTGAATCGGCGTGCCGCGGTTCATTCTCTGTTGCACAACCGGAAAGAGACATTGGTGATCGCAGGTCTCGGCTCATCCGCCTACGATCTTCACGCCGCGGGCGACAACGAGGCAAATTTTTATCTTTGGGGCGCCATGGGAGGCGCTGCCATGGTCGGCCTGGGATTGGCACTCGCCCAACCAGAGCGACCAGTTTTGGTGATCACAGGTGATGGTGAGCAACTCATGGGCTTGGGTGCTCTGGCGACAATCGGAGTCCAAAAGCCCGCTAACTTTACGCTTGCCGTCCTTGACAACGGACATTTTGGTGAAACCGGAATGCAAAGAAGCCACACCTCGCAGGGCGTCGATCTCTCTGCCGTTGCTATTGCCTGCGGCTTCGCCTGGCTTGAGCGTATCGAGACTCTTGAGGAGATTGATGGACTGAGAGCACGCATACAGATGGCACAGGGTCCAGGCTTCGCTTTGATAAGTGTTGAAGCGACCAATCTGGAACGTAGTCTACCACCACGTGATGGCGTTTTCTTGAAGAACCGCTTCCGTCAGCATTTGGGTTTGCAGGTACTGTAAGGCTGACCAAAGCTGAATTAATCAAAGCCTTGAAATATCACAAACCTATCGATGGTGAGCGTACAGATATCAAGGATAGAAGCATTTTTTAGAAGACTTCAATTCGATCGCGCCGAAGCCCCCGACCCATGGCCTGCTCTATCAAGGCCCGGCCAACGATTCGGCCAGTACAGAAAGCGAGGAATACCTTACAGTCTGGCCATGTGCCGCCTTGAACTCCAGGTATGCGCAGCGGCCCCGTGTGTCATCTACCACATATATCCAATTACATCTTGAACCCATTCACTGGACCGCGACACCCCTTCACGGATTTCTCGATCGTCCGAGTCGGCAGCGCTGTAGCAGCCGATTAGCAACTAAAGAGGCGGAACGCTTACCCGTTCAATTGCAAATTTCAGTCGGAAATCGATTGCATAGAACACTCTTTACACTGCTCCGTGCAATCAGTCCCGTTTGTTCCTGCCGTTTTATCGCGTAGATGATACAATGATCATATCCTCGACCTCGGCGGTCGTCATGGTTCGGCAATACCCTCGAAAGGCATTTAGGGCGTGATCATGACGGTCCTTTGAATGGGTCGCACAGGCATCGGAGATGCAGACGGGGTAGAACCCGCGATCAGCCGCGTCGCGGACCGTATGATCCACGCATTGGTCCGTCAGGAAACCGGTGACTACAAGCGTGTCGATTCCGATATTTCGCAACAGATACTCGATATTGGTGGAATTGAAGACCCCTGATGATGTCTTCGGAAGAATTATATCGTCCTCGCCCGCGGCGACTGCGTCCAAAATTTTTGCTTCCCAGGAGTCTTTCGCAATAAACATGTTCGACAACTTATGATCGAGGCTCCGATCGCGCCCATCTAGGGTCATATTTTCCATCACAGTATACATGATTTCTGCGCCGGCCGCCCGAAACGTCCGAATGAGACGCTGTAGATTGGGAAGCGCTATGTCACGGACCTGCTGATCGAAATAGGGCAACTGGGCCGCTACGCGCGAATTCCAGACGTAGTTCTGAGTGTCTATCAACAAGAGGCAGGTTCGAGCCGGCTCGAACGGACGGAGCCGCGTCAGTGCTTCGTCTTGTGCTCTTTGCATCGTTAATTTCTCCAAGCTTTGGCAATGGGGTCCAATCCGGTATCATGCCGTTGTGATGTCCCAGGCACCGCGCTCGCGCAGCCGCCGTTCCATACATCCAGCAATGGCAAGCAGGTGGTTTTCGCGGCCGGGTAGGCCAATTAGCTGCAAGCCAACGGGCATACCCTTGGCGTCGATCCCAGCCGGTAGAGTCAATGCGCAGAGGCCGAGAAAACTCGCAACACAAGTGTTGCGAAGTTCGAGCATATTCATGCGCTGATATACCTCATCGTCCGCGAGATCTATGACTGGGGGCGGGGTAATCGGAACCGTCGGGCAGATAAGTGCGTCCAGGCGCCGCATCGCATCGATGGCTTGGGCACCGAGCAATGCATGTCGTTTCTTACGATAAAGATACTCCCACGCCTCGAGTGCTCTTCCTGCATCCATTCGATGGCGGACGCGTGGATCCAGCGTTTCCAACCAATCCGGTAGTTCGGTAACCAGGAAGCTGTAGAGTTCCGGCGCGACGATGCCGCCTCTATAATAAAGGTCGAAAACCTCAGCGCAGCCAGGAACGGCGAAATCTTGAGTTGTTGCCCCGTCGGCCTCAAAATAGCTGATCGCCTCGGTAACCCGCTCCGAGACACCGGGCGATGTGTTCTCCCAGAAGAACGATTCCGCAACGCCCAGGGTCACGCCCGAAAGGTGATCGATTTCTGGGACAGAGGTGCCGTCAATTTCCGCAAAGGCGAAAGCTAGGTCCTCGACGCTTCGGGCCATGAAGCCTGTGGTGTCCAGGCTGGGACTGAGAGGCACCACGCCGTCGAGCGACCAGCGCCCTTGCGTGGTCTTTAGGCCTGCATTGCCGGTCATGCTAGCGGGGATTCGGATGGACCCCCCGGTGTCCGTTGCCAGCGCCAGCAAAGCCGTGCCTTCCCTTAGCGATACACCGGCCCCGCTGCTTGACCCGCCAGGTGCGCGGTGTAGTTCCCGATCCCAGGGGTTCCAGGGGGTAGGCCAATGGTAATTCGTCCCCAGGCCACCAAAAGCAAACTCGACCGTGTGCGTCTTACCCATGATGATGGCCAGCTGCTTGCGCAGGCCAGTGACGAGAGGGCCTTGGCGCTGCCATGCCTGCGGCAGCTCCCGGGGGCTTCCCGCGAAGATCGGCAGGCCGGCGACACCGTAGAGATCCTTTGCTGAAATCGGAATGCCTTGCAGAGACCCAATTCGGTTGCCAGCGGCAAAGGCTGCATCGGCCGCTATCGCCTGACTGCGGGCAAAGTCTGGTGCCCAGGTCTTATAGGCATTAAGAGACGGGTCGTGCCGCGCCTGTGCTGCCTCCACGAGTTCACACGCGCTCAAGCGACCTTCGGCAAGCTGCCGGCTAATCTCGGGTAGCGAAAGATCGAGAGGAGAAATCATAGCCAGACATTCCGTCCTTCAGAACATTTGATCAATAGTGGTGCCATCAAACCATGATGTCGCCTCCATTCGGGTTGAAAGTTGCCCCGATGTAAAAGCCCGCATCCTCGCCAGCCAACAGGACTGCCGTCGGGGCAATTTCCTCGACGCGCCCGGAGCGCCCGATCACCAGTTCCGATTGCTTCTTAGCCGCCCATTCGGGCGGCAATTTCATCTCGGTATCGAGGGGCCCGGGGCAAATGGCGTTGACCGTGATGTTGTCTTTAGCCACTTCATACGAAAGCGAACGAGTCAGCCCCAAAATGCCAGCTTTGGCTGCGGCATAGTGTGCCATTCCTTCTCCGCCCTTATGTGCCAGCTGGGAGCTAATGTTAATGATTCGCCCATATCGCTTTTGACGCATGGCCGGCAGCACTGCCCGCGTGCACAAAAAAACACTCTTAAGATTCACTCGTATCATCTCGTCCCACACCGCCGTCGGCATATCTTCCACCAAGGAGACATTGGCAATACCGGCGTTGTTGACGAGAATATCCGGCGGCCCGACCGTTTCGACAATCGTCTTAAAAGTGCTCTCAACCGCGGCTTCATCACCGACATCCGTTACCAACGCAACGCTGCGTCTGCCCCCTTGACAAATCTTGTCGGCAACCTGTCGGACGCCCATCTCATTTCGGTCGATGACGACCACGGTGGCGCCTTCGTCGGCGAATCTATAGGCTATCTCGCGCCCGAGGCCTGAGCCGGCCCCGGTTACCACCGCAGTGCGGCCTTCGAGTTTCGGCATTACCCGAGTCTCCCATCTTTCTTGCCTAGCCGCACTCTAATATACCTGGACATAGCGGCGGCACATTTCAGCTGGATCCGAGTCCTTCACCAGATCGAGCTCGGCCTGCTTATTCTTGCGGTAAGCCTCCATAAAACGGGGTGGCAGGAATCCTTTCACCGTGGCATTGGCGTCGAGCAAAGCAAGAGCCTCCCCAAGAGATTTCGGCAGGCGCACGATGGATCGCCGCTTCCGTTCCGTTTCGTTGAGCTCCTCTGGATCAATACCTACGGTCGGTTCGGGCATTGCCTTCTCGTTTCGCAGACCTTCCAGACCCGCCTTGATGATGACGGCAAGCTGGATGTAGGGATTCGCGGTCGCGTCAGCGGCGCGGTACTCAAAATTGAATTGTTCGGCAGTGCTACTTTGCGAAGTTTCGAAGGTGGGACAGATGCGAATCCCGGCTTCTCTATCCCGATATCCGATATTGGACCAGACCGCTGTCCAGGTATGGGGAAGGAGTCGCAGATAGGAAATTGGAGACGGCGCGGTGAAGGCGCAGAGCGCTGGCATATGTCCGATGATCCCGGCCAGGAAGTGTTGGGCCTGCTGGCCAACGCCTTGTGGTCCTTCGTCGTCATAGCCCACCGGCGAACCGCTTTTGTCCCAGAAACTGAAATGGATATGAAGTCCGTTGCCCAACTCGCTCGGGGCAACGCGCGGCGCAAAGCTCACCGCTTCATTGAGGTGATAGGCGGTTGCGCGTGCAATTTCCCTGAGTATCACCGCCTGATCACAGGCAGCCTGGGGATCCACAGGTGGAAAGGTGACCTCGAACTGACCGGGGCTGAATTCCGGGAGATAGCTGTCCGCCTGTATGCCAGCCCCATATAGGGCGCCCAGAAATATCTCGCCGAATGCACGGTGGCGGCGTACTGCATCCAGGGCGTAACCGTCACCAAGCCGGGAATTGGCGCCAAAATAGACAAACTCATGCTCGAAAGCAACGCGAAGCTCGAGACCGGCTTCTCGACGCAAAGCTTCCACGGCATTCCGCAGTAGCATACGCGGGCAACACTCCCAGGATGTTCCGTCCGTGTTCAGCACATCGGACAGGAAGAAATGCTCTTTGGGTGCCCCGTCTCCAAAGTCGAGCCGGACTTCCGCATTTTTGTCTGGCATAAGAACCAGATCACCAAAAGGACCCCATGGAGACGGTGCGATGGTGCCGAGCGCGGTGAACATGATGTTCGTGGGTGTCCAGCCGATGCCGCTACTTAGTCGCTTCTCTAGCAGGTGCGTCGGAAATCCCTTACCCCTAACTTGACCGGAAATGTCGGTGTAGCAAAACATCGTAATGGGTTGACGGTTCATTGCGTCTCTCCTGGCAGCGCAACACCCCGGCGCTGTGTCTTTCGCACTAAAAATCAGGTATCGAGATGGAACGGCTTGCGCAACAGTTCGAGCGACTCGATCCGACTCTTTGCGTCATCACCCAAGTGTTTGACCACCCCGGCAATGATCATTTCGACGACCGCGAGACCGCCGACACCGCTGTCGAAAGCGGTAGGCACTTCTACCGGACAAGCGATGACATGACGCGCCACCGCGGCGATCGGGGAATTCCAGACATCCGTTATCAGGATAATTTCGGCGCGTTGGCTTGCCGCTCCCTCGGCGAATTCGTACACGTCGCGCTGATACCGGCGAAAGTCGAAGACGACGAGAACGTCGCCCGGATTCACATCCAGAAGATAGTCGGCCCATGTAGCCCCGCCATCTCGGACGAGTCGCACACCGCTTCGCAGTTCCCGAAGGTAGTGATGGAAATAGGCGGCAATCATGCCCGTAAACCGGCCGCCTATGCATAATACAGCCCTGCTTGGTTCGCACAGCAACCCAATGGTGGCGGCCATATCTTCGCGCACGAGAGCCTTTTCCGCCCGCTCGATATTGTGGCACAGAGCGGATGCCATTTGTTGAAACAAATCATGCTCCGCCTCGGTACCTACTTCCGATGGATAGCGCGCGAGCGGTCCTTGCAGACGAATTCGCAACTCCGCCCGAACGGCTTCTTGGAATTCGGCGTAGGTCTTGAATCCAATGCGGCTGACAAACCGTAAGACGGTCGGCCCACTCGTTCCGGCGCGCTTGGCGAAACGCGCCACAGTCTCTAATCCGGCTGCAGGGTAGTCGCTGAGCATTGCATGAGCCACACGCGTCTCGGCTTCGGTAAAATTGCGAAGGTCTCTTCTGACGCGCTCGACGATCCTAACCTCATCAAGGTGAGCCCTGCTGCCTGCTTTGCGCGCCGACTCCAGCTCGTGTGATTGGGTCATCCGCCGGAAACTCCTAATCGCTCAAGAACGCGCGGTAGGATCCGGATCAGTAGCTCTGACCACTTTCTCTGACCTGCGGGATCAGATATCAGATCTTGGCGAATCTCGATCTCAACATACGGCAGACCGCGTCCTTCTCCATAGACCGGAACGGTGAAATCCTTCTCCATATCAACGCAATATGGCTGATTTCGTCCAACCGCTATGTTTGTTTCCTCTGTCAACAGATCGATCAAGGCGTCGCCGACTCGCCAATCGTTGTGAGCGATCACGCCAATCTGCCACGGCCGCATCGTCGCATCACTTGTGAGCTGCGGGGTGCAGCTATGCATGGAAATGAGAACGGTCTGTTGCCCTCGCGCCTGACGCCGGTCGAGCACCTCGGAAATCCTGTTGTGATAGGGTTCAAGAATCTTGAGGTGTCTTTCTTGGACTTCTAGGGGACTCAGCCCCTTGTTCCCGGGAATAAATGTGCCGTCGCTTGTGTCGACGATCGATTCGTCGATGTTGGGCCGCCGATTGCAGTCGATGACCAGCCGAGAGTACTGCTGGTAGAGATAAGGTGCCCCAAGACTCTGCGAAACAGGCACAGTAACGTCACGGATTCCGATATCCCAAGCGATGTGGCGACTTAGATCCGGCTCTTGCAAACCTAGCGTTCCGAGCCGTTCAGGGATCCGCCGGCCTGCGTGGTCGGACACGAAAGCAAATGGCGAGGCGCCATGTTCGTTCACGCAGACAACGGGTTCTGGTTCGTCGGGAAGCAGCAACGCACTCACCTCTTTCTCACAATTGCCGCCTATGTTTTTACATAAGGGCGAGGCGTCCGCCCATGTCCACAACAAGACATGGGCGGAGCAATATCCTCACCATAAGGCCACGATCATCAGTTGCTGGGCGTCACCGTCGTCTTAAATTCTACCTGACCGTGGTCGACATACATGATTGCAACGGGTTTGCTGGGAACGCGGCTGCCGTTCATATAGGCGATTTTTCCAGTCACGCCTTCATAACCGGATGTCGATGCCAAGGCTTTAGTCACGGCTTTGTGGTCAGTCGACCCGGCACGGGAAATCGCGTCAGCGACAAGCCCCATGGCGTCATAGCCGAGCGCGGCAAACGCATTTTCTGGCTGCTTGCCATACTCCTTTTGGTACGCCGTCCTAAAAGTGTTGGCGGGGCCTGTTTCCAATCCCGCATACGCGTGTGTCGTGAAGTAGACGTCGTTTGATAAATCCTTGCCGGGGACGCTCGAGACCAGGTCGGTGTCGTATCCGTCACCGCCAAGAATTGGGATGTTGATGCCCGCTTCACGAACCTGCTTTATGATGATTCCGGCTGTATCCGGCCCCGATGAGGCGAATATGGCCTGGACATCGGAATTTGCTTGCAAGCGAGATACGAGCGCGGAGAAGTCCTGATCTGATGTCATGTAGACGTCATTGACCAAGATCGTTCCACCGAGTTTCTTGAAGCGTTCCTCGAAATATTTTGATAAACCGATGGTGTAATCCATCGCGTTGTCAGTCCAGACTGCGATCTTGCGCACATTTAAATTGTTGTATGCGTATTCCGCCATTGCATGGGCCTGGACGTCATCGCCAAAGGGAACGAGGAACATTTCGTCACCGACCATGGCTGGCAAATCCGGCGACGTTGCCCCAGATGTCACGAAGGGGATGCCTTTCGATTGAAACAATGGGGCCGCGGCCAGCGCGAAAGTTGTGTCGCTCTGCCCGATGCCTGCAACGACGTTCTCCATCGAAACCGCCCGCTTGGCGCCGGTTGCCGTCTCCTTGGTGTCGTTCTTAGTGTCGATGGCTACGACGTCTATCTTGCGACCACCTAGAAGACCACCAGCGTCATTGATCATTTTCGCTTTGAGCTTGAGGCCGTTCAAGGAGGGGGCGTCGATTGAGGCTAGACCGCCGCTCGTTAGGTTATATAACGCTACTATCTTGATCGGCTCTGCGGCCTGAGCTATCGGCGTGGTGGCCGCAATGCCGAGGACCGTAGCAGCTGCAAGGAGTGTGGCTAACGGTTTTCTCATGATACTTCCTTCCTCCTGTTTTTGGACCCGCTGCGGGTCCAGTGGCGACCGAAAAGGAGCCCGGACCATCTTAAGAGGTCGGGCTCGGCCGTTCCAAACAGTCCTCTGGGTCGGAAAATGAGAACCAGAAGGACACAAAGTGCGGTCAGGATCTGACTCGCGCCGAAGAGGTCGAGGCTCTCCTCGACCGGTCGCAGCATCTCCGTAGCGATTGTCAGGATAGCGGCGGCTAACATGGTGCCAATAATGCTGCCGCTGCCGCCGACGACAATCATGACCACAAGTTGAAATGCCAAAAGGAACGTGAATGACGAGGGACTTATTAGGGTCACGAGGTGGGCCCAAAGGCCGCCCGACACGCCAGCAAAGAAGGCGCCGAGGGCAAATGCGAATATACGCGTGTGTGTCACCTTGACACCGAGACAGGAAGCGGCGAGTTCGTTTTCTCTAATCGCCAGCATGGTTCGGCCCAATGAGGAATGCTTTAGTCTCCAGCAAACGACTAGGGTAAACAGCAGCCAGCCATAGACCCACCAGAGGGTCGTCAGTGCTGGAAGGCCGCTAAGTCCGAGAGCCCCCCGAGTTATGCCACTCAGGTTCACGGCAAGGCTTTGTACGATGAATATGAAGCCCAACGTGGCAACGGCCAGATAATGTCCTCGCAAGCGCAGCACGGGAAAGCCAATGATGAGCGCAGCCAAGACCGCGGCACCGCCGCCAGCGATAAGCGCAGGCAGGAATGTCCATTCCTGAGACGCCAACCAATGCGGCAGGTCGGGCAAGAGTAGCGCCTTGCGATTTGCGGGGATGAGAAGAATTGCACTTGTGTATCCGCCGATAGCCATGAACGCTGGATGGCCGAGAGAAAACAAACCGACGAGGCCGTTTGTGATATTCAGGCTCACGGCCAAAATGATGTTTATGCCGACGAACTCGATGATTGAGCGACCGTAGTCGTCGAGGCTTTGGGTTCCGAGAAAGACGAATCCCGCCCCCAAAAGGGAAACCAGAATAAATGCGCGGTATGATGCTCGCTGGTCCATCAGGCCCTTTCCTCCAGATTCCGACCCAGCAAGCCATTCGGCATCAATAGCAAAATCAATATCAGGGCGCCAAACACGAAGGCATTGCGATAGCCCGAATATTCCGATGGCAAAAGGCCAACGAAAAGCACCTCGGCAAGACCCAAGACATAACCGCCCAACATTGCGCCCGTAATCGATCCAACGCCGCCGATCACGGCTGCCACAAACGCCTTGAGTCCCGGAACTAACCCCATGAGCGGACTAATTTGACCGTACTTGCTGCCCCACATCAGTCCAGCAGTGGCCGCCAGGCCGCTGCCGACCGCAAAAGCCGTCATGATCATCCGGTCTATATTGATGCCCATCAGTCGAGCTACGTCATAGTTTTCGGCGGTGGCTCGCATCGCGATGCCAATTTTCGAGAACCGAACAAACAGGGCGAGGAAAGCCATGAGGCATACGGCTAGGATTACAATCGCAATGTCTATGACACGAATCGACTGCGTCCCGATGTTGACGAGGTCATTCAAATAGTGCGGTACGCGAAAAGTTCTTGGCTGGGCGGAGACGGTCAGGATCCCAAGGTTTTCGATGATGATCGCAACAGCAAGCGAAGCAATGAAGCCGGTCACCTGGGGCGCTCCCCGCATCGGTCGAAAAGCGATGCGCTCAATGAAGACTCCGATTGCCGCGCCAACAGCTAGGACTGCAAGGATGGCGAGCGGAAACGGCAGACTGAAGATTGCGACACCCGCTAAGCTGGCAAAGGCGCCTATAGCCAGAATGTCGCCGTGGGCGAAGTTGATCAGCCTGACTATGCCGTAAATCATCGAGAAACCGATCGCGACGAGGGCATACATACTGCCGAGGATAATGCCATTGACGATCTGCGCTAAGATGTAGGGCGTTGTCATCCGGTGGCTCCGAGATAAGCTTTTTGCACGTCGGCATTTTCGGCCAACTCCTTGCCGCCCCCCGAAAGCGCGATCTTGCCAGTCTCGATCACGTAGGCGCGGTCGGCCAACTCCAGCGCCATGGCCGCATTTTGTTCTACCAGAAGGACAGTCACGCCTTCTTCGCGGATTCGAACCAGAATATCGAAAATCTGGTCGACGATGCGGGGCCCTAAACCGAGCGACGGCTCGTCGAGGAGAAGCAGTTTGGGCTTGCTCATGAGCGCACGCCCGATCGCGAGCATCATCTGCTCGCCACCCGATAGCCTATTGCCCGGCAGGCCGGCGCGTTCGACAAGGATGGGAAACATCTCGTGGACTGCAGCCAGATCGCTCTCAATCCCTTTCTTATCTCGGCGTAGATAGGCTCCAATCATTAGATTTTCCCGGACAGAAAGATTGCCGAGGATTTGTCTGCCTTCCGGACAGTGGGAAATTCCGCAACTGACGATATGCTCGGCACGCATCGCGGAGAGAATGACCGGATCCGACCCTTCATCCATGGCGAATCGTATGGTGCCACGCCGCAGCTTCAGCAGCCCCGATATGGTAGCGAGGGTGGTTGTCTTCCCGGCGCCATTGGCACCAATCAGGGCGACGATCTCGCCCGCATGCACCGTAACGTCAATCCCCCGCAATGCGTGCGTGCCGCCTCTATCGACGTGGACATCTTCAAGCCAAAGCATGCCGATCACACTTTCCGTCGGCCAAGGTAGGCCTCGATGACGCGGGGATTCTGTTGGATTGCCTCGGGGTACCCATGGGCCAAGATCTGGCCTTGGTGGATTACGTTGACTCGCTCGCACAGACCCATGACCATTTTCATGTCATGCTCAACGAGCAGGATCGTGAGACCGGTCTCCCGGTGCAAATGACGGATCGTTTCCGCTACTTCTGCCGTCTCATGAGGATTCATGCCAGCCGTCGGCTCGTCGAGCAGCAGGAGCGACGGCTCCGTGGCGAGGGCTCGCGCGAATTCGACCTTGCGTTGGTCCCCATAAGGCAGATTGCTGACGAGCTCGTGTGCGCGGTCGCGCATATTGAGCGTGTGGAGCACCTCCAAGGCTTTCTTTCGAATCAGCCGTTCGGACCGGTGGGCGGACGGCAGCTTCAGTACCGTGGGCAGAAATCCGGATCCATGACGCATATGCAGGCCGACAGCAACGTTGTCGATGACCGGGAGTTCGCGAAATAGCCGAATGTTCTGAAAGGTTCGCGCCATACCGAGCCGCGCGTTTGTTTCCGGACTGTTGCCTGCAACATCGTGCCCGCGGAAGATTATTTTTCCGCCACTCGGTTTGAGCACGCCGGTTAGGAGATTGAAGGCTGTTGTCTTGCCTGACCCATTTGGCCCGATCAGGCCAACGAGTTCACCCTCATCCAGTGAAAGGTCGAGGCCAGAAAGCGCGCGAACACCGCCGAAGTTCTTACTCAGATCTTCGACCTTCAGCAGCGTTCGGTCTGCTGAACTCATGTCTGGTCCGCGGTCCCTGTTCAAGCCGGTGCGCCTCGCACGACGCACTCTTAATGTATCATATATTAGACATATACCATGAAGGTATCATTTGTTACAACATGCTAATTAGGAGGCCGGCCTCTATCCACTGAGGCCGAACGAGGGACAGGGGATTTCGGATGGAAAGGGAAAAGTCGATGACGGGCACATTGTCTCGGGAAATTGCTCTGGAGCCAAACTACAGCGCCCTGCTCTTCGTAGACGTACAGAATTATGCGGCGCATCGCGATGGCGGCGAATTCGCGAATCTCAATGATCCGACGCGTGCACCGAGTGCTTATTACTTCGACCGACTTGAAAATCTAGCGGTTCCAAACATGCAGAGGTTGCAGCGTGGTTTTCGCAGCGCTGGGATAGAGGTCGTCTATACGGTGATTGAAAGCCTTACGGAAGACGGACGGGACAGAAGCCTCGATTACAAGATTTCGGGAATCGATGTTCGTAAAGGGTCATGGGATGCGCAGGTCGTTGACGCCATCTCTCCGTCGGCAAATGAAATCGTGATCCCCAAGACATCATCGAACGTCTTCATTTCGACCAACATAGACTACGTGCTTCGTAACCTCGGAGTTGCTCAACTTGTGATCTGCGGTCTGATCACGGATCAGTGCGTCGAATCCGCAGTTCGCGACGCTTGCGATTTGGGCTACCTCGTCACGCTGGTTCCCGATGCTTGCGTTACATTTGGTCAGGATCGCCATGATGCGTCACTGAGAGCGATCGGCGGTTACTGCCGGCAGCGGACTACAACCGAAGTCTTGAGCGAAATTGGCCAGAGCGCATGAGTGGAGCGAAGCGGCAACCGGGTCGCACCCTCGTTACAGGTGCCGCGGGCTTTTTGGGCGGCGCGGTCGCCCGACGCTTGACATCTCTCGGGCACGACATCGTCTGCGGCGACGTTACGACCAGCTCGACCAACGATTTGTCTCTAGTCGCCTGCGATATAACCGACACGACTGAAATCGATGGCATCGTCAAGACGAGCGAAATTGAGACGATTATCCACTGTGGTGCTGTGTCCGGACCAATGGTGATGCCCGATAAGCCTGAAACAATTTGGCGAATCAACGCCCAAGGAACGGCCAACGTCCTGAACGTTGCGCGGCGTCATGCCGTGAGCCGGGTTATTTTGTGCTCGTCCACAGATGTCTACGGAAAACTACCGGGGAACTGTGTGGGAGAGGATAGCTTACCGGCGCCACAAACAGTCTATGGGGCGAGCAAGGTCGCGGCAGAAGCGGCCTTGCTCGGCTTTGCGCGCCAACATGGGGTCGATGGGATCTCGCTGCGACTCTCATGGATCTACGGACCTGGCCGACAAACACCAACGGAGCTCGAGACTCTGCTCCGAAGTGGATTATCCGGTGCCCCCGCCACTCTAGCGAGCTCTCCATCCGAAATGACTCACTATCTTTTCATCGACGATGCGGTTCGCGCTGTCCTAGCTGCCACCAGGATTAAGCATCCTGCTCACCGCATTTATAACGTGACAGCGGGGGACGGGATCATGCTTGAGCTGGTTGTCGATGCGGTGCAGAAACTTCTACCGCAGTGCCAAGTAGAGTTTGGTAGGACAGACATAGGAAGCAGGGGTCCTGGTGGCTTCGATACAGCAAGGGCCTTTGTCGATCTAGGCTTCAAGGCGGAGGTCACACTGGCAGAAGGCATAGCGCGCTATATCGAGGCCCTACGTGCCTAGAAAGAGAGTCAATATCAGATCAATGTTCGAGCAGATACCTGCTCTCTTGGGTTTATCAATTTGGACAGGCTCCCGCTACGCCTGCAATGAGCGCGACCTCATGCTGGCCGACACAACTACGGCATTGACGAGCAACGATAGATCGGCCCATTTTCCGGGGCCTCAGAGGCCATCACGAGCATCCGCAACCAACCTTTCGAGATACTGGCGCATCCACGTATCGATATTCTTCTTGGTTCGTGGTGGCGCTATTTGGGTTCGGCATACAACCTGTGCATACCAATAAATCGATCCGCTAAAAGAATGCTGGAAACTCGCCTTCGCCACTCGTCCACTTACGGCGGACTTCCATCCGCCTATAGACGGAAAATGCAAGGAATTCTGCGGCGGATGGAGTTTCTGGTATGGACAGGTGTCTGGAGACCACGAAGGCGGTACTTCGCATGCGGATACGCCGATTCGTCTCACGCGGCCCATCGTCCTGAAGCGGCGCGGTGTCGAAGCGAAGTTGGTCGTCCGTACGGCTGAGGGCGAAATGCCAATGCCGGACGAGACGCTGATCGCGCTGCTCGTCCGGGCGCATCGCTGGTTCGACGAATTGGCGGCCGGCAAGGTATCTTCGTCACGGGAGATCGCGCGCCGTGAAGGAATCGATCCCGGTGACCTCGCGCGTACGATCCAGCTTGTCTTCCTCGCGCCTGACATCATCGAGGCCATTCTCGCCGGACGTCAGCCAGTCGAGTTGACCCCACGGCGCCTGAAGCGAATCGGCACCTTCCCCCTCTGCTGGGATCGCCAGCGGCAGTTGCTTGGCTTTTCCGCCCGACATTCTCGGACGTAGTCCTCAATCGCTGGCGCCAAGTATTGGCGGCGAAATCAGGCGACAAAGACGCTCGGGCAATTCGGCGGGAAAATAGCTGACACCACGGTCTTTGAGCTGTCTCTCGTCGCCGCCGACCGTCCCAAAGCGCCGGTTTCCGCCGGGTTTTGGGCGGTGACGATTGGACGTCTAAAGACCGCAGGGTGCGTGGTGGGCCCGGCAGGATTCGAACCTGCGACAACGCCGTTATGAGCGGCGGGTTCTGACCGCTGAACTACGGGCCCGCGCGAGTCTTGCCCCCTGCGCGGCGCCGGATCAAGACCCGCGGCGGTTCCCTGTTATTCCCTGTTTTTTCCCTGCGAACAGGGAATTTCGCCCGGCCGACCCGGCGGCGCCGGGCGCATCGCCGCGCAGCCGAGCCTAGCCCGGCGCCCATGCCGCCACAATGCGGGGGCCTGTGGAAGGCGGCCGCGGATCGCCGCCGCCGCGCGGAAGCGGGACACCTCGACGAGAAAGGGGGCCGGCGCCGGCCCCCTCGTCTCAACGTCGTCTGGGCGTCGTCGGGCCGCGGCGGCGCGTCGCCGCCGGCGGGCGCCTCCTCAGGTGTCGAGGAAGCTCCTCAGCTTGCGGCTGCGGCTCGGGTGCTTGAGCTTGCGCAGCGCCTTGGCCTCGATCTGGCGGATGCGCTCGCGCGTCACCGAGAACTGCTGGCCGACCTCCTCCAGGGTGTGGTCGGTGTTCATGCCGATGCCGAAGCGCATCCTGAGCACGCGCTCCTCGCGCGGGGTGAGCGAGGACAGCACCCGCGTCGTCGTCTCGCGCAGGTTGGCCTGGATCGCGGCGTCGAGCGGGATGACCGCGTTCTTGTCCTCGATGAAGTCGCCCAGGTGGCTGTCCTCCTCGTCGCCGATCGGCGTCTCGAGCGAGATCGGCTCCTTGGCGATCTTGAGCACCTTGCGCACCTTCTCCAGCGGCATGACCAGGCGCTCGGCCAGCTCCTCCGGAGTCGGCTCGCGGCCGATCTCGTGCAGCATCTGGCGGCTGGTGCGCACCAGCTTGTTGATCGTCTCGATCATGTGCACCGGGATGCGGATGGTGCGCGCCTGGTCGGCGATCGAGCGCGTGATCGCCTGGCGGATCCACCAGGTCGCGTAGGTCGAGAACTTGTAGCCGCGGCGGTACTCGAACTTGTCGACCGCCTTCATCAGGCCGATGTTGCCTTCCTGGATCAGGTCGAGGAACTGCAGGCCGCGGTTGGTGTACTTCTTGGCGATCGAGATGACGAGACGCAGGTTGGCCTCGACCATTTCGGTCTTGGCCTTGCTGGCCTCCTTCTCGCCGGTCTGCACGGTGCGGACGATGCGGCGGAACTCGCTGATCGGCAGGCCGACGTCGTCCGAGACCTCGGCGATCTGGGTGCGGATTTCCTTGACCTCGTCCGGGTAGCGGTCGGCGAACTTGGCCCAGCCCTTGCCCTTGAGGCGCTTGACGCGCGACAGCCAGCGCGGATCGAGCTCGCGCCCGTAGTAGTGTTCGAGGAAGTCCTTGCGGTCGACGCTGCACTTCTCCGCCAGGCGCAGCAGGCGGCCCTCGAGCCCGACCAGCCGCTTGTTGATGTCGTAAAGCTGCTCGACCAGCTGCTCGATGCGCGCGTTGTTGAAGTGCACGCCGTCCATCAGCTCGACGAGCTGCACCTTGACCTTCTCGTAATGGCGCTCGCTCTGCGGCGCGACCTTCTGGCCCTTCTGGATCGCCCCGAGGCGCTTCTCCTGGGCGCGGCCGAGCTTCTTGTAGGTGCCCGCGATCTCGTCGAAGGTCTCGAGCACGCCGGGCAGAAGCTGCGCCTCCATCACGGCGAGCGAGATGTTGACCTCGTCCTCGTCGTCCTCGCCGTCGTCGCCGGATTCGCCGCCCGCGGCACCGTCGCCCGAGGCGCCCCCGGCCGGCGCGGCCGCACCGTTGCCCTGGGGCTTGGCCTGGGAGTTGGCCTGAGAGTTGACCTGAGAGTTGGCCTGGCTATTGGCCTGGGCGTTGTCCCCGGCCTTGTTCGGCGCGCCGTCCGTCTTCTTGGCGGCGGCCGGCTGCGAGTCGCCGTCGGCCGCGCCGCCCGATTCGCCGCCGCCCGACTGGCCCTCGCCCGACTGGCCCTCGCCCGACTGGCCCTCGCCCGACTGGTCGTCGACGCCGTTGCCGCCCTCGCCCGGGACGGCGCCGTAGGTGGCGTCCAGGTCGATGATGTCGCGCAGCAGGATGCGGCCCTCGATGAGGGACTCGCGCCAGAACAGCAGCGCCCGGATGGTCAGCGGGCTCTCGCAGATGCCGCCGATCATCTTCTCGCGGCCGGCCTCGATGCGCTTGGCGATGGCGATCTCGCCTTCGCGCGACAGCAGCTCGACCGAGCCCATCTCGCGCAGGTACATGCGCACCGGGTCGTCGGTCCGGCCGATGTCTTCGTCGCTGATGTTCCCGGCGGCGCGCTCGTCTTCCTCTTCGTTGTTGTCGTCCTGCTCCTCGCTCTCGGTCACCGTGATGCCCATCTCGGAGAGCATCGCCATGGTGTCCTCGATCTGCTCGGACGACATCTGCTCCTGGGGAAGGACCTGATTGAGCTCGTCGTAGGTGACGTAGCCGCGCTCCTTCGCCTTCTGAATCATCTTCTTGACGGCCGCGCTCATGCCGTCCATCAGCGGACCGTCCTGGGACTCTTCCCGGGCCTCGGTGGATTCGCCAGCGCTCTCGGTCGCCTTGCTCGCCATAGGACTTCTTGCCTCAAAGTTTCAGAGCCGCGTTCACGGCGCCCCCCGCCCGGAGCGCCGTCCTTCGTCACGCGGCGTCAGGTTTCGTCCGGCACGACCGCGCCCGCACGGCCGCCGGTTTCATCCTCGTCGGGTTCGTCGTGGAGCAGCCGCTTCTTGGCTTCCAGCCGCACCAGATTGTCTTCGGTCGGCGAGTCGGCCAAGATCCGCACCGCTTCCTCGGTTTCCATCGCCACCCGCTGCTTGCGATAGCTTCGCAAAACGTCCTGCACGCCGCGCCGGGCCTCGTCCGCGCCGCCTCCGGGCCGCGCGAACCGCCCGTGAATATACACGTCGGAGCGCAGAATTTCGGCCAGGACCGCGGAAAAACCCTGATCGGACAGGTGGCACTTTAACCTTGCGGTGTCAAGGTCCGGATCGCCCGCCGCGAGGTCCAAAAGGGCCCGGCAAAGCCGCAGAAAACCGGGATTCACGAGGTCGAGCTCGGCGAGCTCCTCGGCATGCTCGGTAATCAGCCCGGGATGGTTAACGAGACAGGCCAGCAGCACCTGCTCCTGCCGGCGCAGCAGCAGCCCAGGCGCCTGGCGCACCCCCGGGACAAAGGGCGCCGCGCCCGGCGCGGGCGGCCGGCCGCGCCCGTAGCCGGCCCCAGCAGACCCGGCGGCCGCGAACCGGCCGCGCTGACCCGGCCCCCGCCCCGGCCCGGCGAAGCGGCCCAGGCGGGCCGCCGGGGCCCGGCGCCCGCCGCTCCAGGGGCCGTAGCCGAAGGCCTCCAGGAACCGCTGGTCGAAGGTCTCGCGATAGGCGCGCTGGACGTCGCCGTCGGCGATGGCGCGAACCCGCCCGTCGAGCGCCCGCATCAGCCCGGCGCGGCGCTCCGGGGTGTCGAAGCGCCGCCCCTCGGTCTCCATCTGCCAGAGAATGTCCGACAGCGGCCGGGCGGCGGCCAGCACCGCGCGCAGCGCCTGGACGCCGCCGTTGCGCAGCAGGCTGTCCGGATCCTCGCCCTCGGGCAGGAAGGCGAAGCGCAGGCTGTAGCCCGGCCGCAGCCCGGCCAGCGCCCGCTCCGCGGCGCGGAAGGCGGCGCGGCGCCCGGCGGCGTCGCCGTCGAGGCAGAGCAGCGGCTCCTCGGCGAGGCGCCAGAGCTCGGCGATCTGCTCCTCGGTGATCGCCGTGCCGAGCGGCGCGACCGCGCCGCCGAAGCCGGCCTGCGCGAGGGCGATCACGTCCATGTAGCCCTCGGCCACGAGCACCTCGGCGCCGTCGTGCGCCGCCTGCCGCGCCCGCGCCAGATTGTACAGCACCCGGCCCTTGTGGAAGACCGGCGTGTCCGGCGAGTTGAGATACTTGGCCGGCGAATCGCCGAGCGCCCGCCCGCCGAAGGCGATCACCCGGCCGCGCCGGTCGGTGATCGGAAAGACGACGCGGTTGAAGAAATAGTCGCGCGGCGCGCCGTCGCCGCCGGGCCCCGGCCCGGCGTCCGGATCCGGCCGCTTGATCAGCCCGGCCTCGGCCAACTGGCCGTCGCCGATGCCGCGCGCGTTGAGGGCGGCGCGCAGCAGGCCGCGCCGGCCCGGCGCGTAGCCGAGGCGGAAGGCGGCGACGCTGTCCGCGGTCAGGCCGCGGCGTGTCAGATAGTCGCGCGCCTCGGCGCCCTCGCGCCCGGCCAGCTGGGCCGCGAACCACGCGGCCGCCGCCTCCAGCACGTCGAGCACGCCGCTGCGCCGGCGCTGCGACTCCCGCGCCTCGGGCGAGGCGCGCGGCACCTGCAGTCCCGCCTCGCCGGCGAGGCGCTCGACCGCCTCGGGGAACGACAGGCCCTCGTTCTGCATGACGAAGCCGATCACGTCGCCGTGGGCGCCGCAGCCGAAGCAGTGGAAGAACGCCTTGTCCTCGCTGACCGTGAACGACGGCGTCTTCTCGTTGTGGAACGGACAGAGGCCGAGGTGCTCGCGCCCGCGGCGCGTCAGCTTGACCTTGCGGCCGACCACCGCCGCGATGGGCACGCGGGCGCGAATTTCGTCGAGGAAGCTGGCGTCGAAGCTCATGACCGGCGTTTCGCGGGCGGGCGTTGGCGGGACGGGGGCCGTCGGGGGCCGTCGGGGCGACTCCGAGTCGCGCAGATTAGTCTAACACCCGGGCGAACGTCTGTGGAACATGGCCGGCCGGACGGCGATAGCCGGGGAGCCTTCGGTGGATAGGCGGGGGACAAGCCCGGGCGCGGCGCCGGCCGCGCCGGAGTCGGGTCGCGCCGGAGTCGGGCCGCGCCGGAGTCGGGCCGCGCCGGAGTCGGGCCGCGCCGGAGTCGGGCCGCGCCGGCGTCAGGCCAGCTTCTCTTTGACGATCCCGCTCGCCTTGGCGAAATCCATGCGCCCGGCGTAGCGGCCTTTCAGGGCGGCCATCACGCGGCCCATGTCCTTGATCGACTCGGCGCCCTGCTCGGAGATCGCTTCCTCCACCGCCTCGCGCACCTCGGCCTCGTCCATCTGCTTGGGCAGGAAGCGCTCGATCACCTCGATCTCCGCCGCCTCCTTCTCGACCAGGTCCTGGCGCTGGCCCTGGCGGTACATCTCGATGGAATCGCGCCGCTGGCGCACCATCTTCTGCAGCATCTCGACGATCTGATCCTCGTCCACGCCCTCGGTCTGGCCCTTGCCGCGGGCCGCGATGTCGCGGTCCTTGAGCGCGGCCAGGATGAGCCGCAGCGTCGACACGGCGCACTTGTCCTTGGCGCGCATCGCCTCCTTGAGCGATTCGTTGAGACGATTACGCAGCATGTAGAGCTCTCCTGCCGAGCATGGCGGCGGAGACTAGCCGAATTTCCGCCAAATGGCAAAGCCGGCGATAAAGTATAAAACTTTGATATATATCGACTTTTTTCTACGGGTTCCGCTTGACCGGGGCGAAGCGATACCGTAAACAGTGGCCCCGATCGCCGGGCCCGGCGCGCGATTCGGAGCTCTCCTCCAGGTCCACATCAGGTGCGAAGGACGCGCCGCCGGGTTCTCGCCCGCGGTTCCGCAAGGGCCCGCGCGGGGCGGTCGCCGCCACAGGATCCCATCGTGGGGCCCCTGTCCCGGAATTGCCGAGGGACACGACCCGTATGACCGAAACGCCGCCCGCCGCCGCCCCGTCCGCACGGACCGGGCCGAGCGATTCGGCGCGGCCGCGGGCCGCCGACGCCGCCCTGGTGCTGGGCGACGGCACGGTGTTCTGGGGCCGGGGGCTCGGCGCGACCGGCCGCGCGGTCGGCGAGGTCTGCTTCAACACCTCGATCACCGGCTACCAGGAGATCCTCACCGACCCGTCCTACGCCGGGCAGATCATCACCTTCACCTTTCCCCACATCGGCAACGTCGGCACCAACCCCGAGGACGTCGAGACGACGACCCCGGCCGCGCGCGGCATGGTGCTGCGCGCCGCGGTGACCGAGCCGTCGAACTGGCGCGCCGCGCAGCATCTCGACGCCTGGCTCAAGGCGCGCAACCTGATCGCCATCAGCGGCATCGACACGCGCGCGCTGACGCGGCGCATCCGCGACCTGGGGGCGCCCAACGGCTGTCTCGCGCACGACCCCGCGGGCCGCCTCGACCCGGCGCCGCTGGCCGCCGAGGCGGCGGCCTGGCCGGGCCTCGAGGGCATGGACCTGGCCCGCGAGGTGACCTGCCGGCAGAGCTACGCCTGGAACGAGACCGCCTGGCGGCTGGGCAGCGGCTACGGCACGCTCGAGGCGGCGCGCCATCACGTCGTGGCGGTCGACTACGGCGCCAAGCGCAACATCCTGCGCTGCCTGGCGAGCCTGGGCTGCCGGGTGACCGTCGTGCCGGCCGAGACCCCGGCGGACGACATCCTGCGGCGCGAGCCGGACGGCGTGTTCCTGTCGAACGGCCCGGGCGACCCGGCGGCGACCGGGCAATACGCGGTGCCCGTCGTGCGCGACCTGCTCGCGAGCGGCCTGCCGATCTTCGGCATCTGCCTCGGCCACCAGATCCTGGCGCTGGCGCTCGGCGCGCGCACCCGCAAGATGCACCTCGGCCATCGCGGCGCCAACCATCCGGTCAAGGACCTGGAGACCGGCCGGGTCGAGATCACCAGCCAGAACCACGGCTTCGTGGTCGAGGCGGACTCGCTGCCGGAGAATGTCGTGCAGACCCACGTCTCGCTGTTCGACGGCGGCAACGAGGGCCTGCGCGTGAAGGACCGGCCGGTCTTCTCGGTGCAGTACCACCCCGAGGCCTCGCCCGGCCCGCACGACAGCCATTACCTCTTCGAGCGCTTCGTGGCCGCGATGCGCGACCGCCCGCGAGGCTGACCCGACCGTGCCCAAGCGCAGCGACATCGAATCGATCCTGATCATCGGGGCCGGCGGCGGCATTCAGCCCTCCCCCCTGGCGGGGGAGGGTTTGGGTGGGGGGAGCCCCGCGGCATTCCGCCCGGCGCGCACGGTTTCGTGGCAATCTTCCCTATGGCCAACGAGTGAGCGCGCCGACTGCGCGGGAATCCAACCGAAGCGGAGAAGCGGCAGTGGTCCGTGCTGCGCAGACGCGGGCCCGAAGGCGCGCGCTTCCGCCGGCAGGTTCCGCTCGGACGCTATATCGTGGATTTCCTGTGCCTCGACGCCAGGCTGGTCGTCGAGGTCGACGGCGGCCAGCACGCAACCGAGGCGGAGCGCGACGCCGAGCGGACCCGCTGGTTGGAGTCGCAGGGCTTTCGCGTCCTGCGCGTCTGGAACAACGAGGTATTGGAGAATCTCGACGGTGTTGCGGACATCATCGCGGCGGCGCTCCGCGCCACCCTCCTCCCCGCCCCTCCCCCGCAAGGGAGGAGGACATAGTCGGCGTCGCGGCGACCCGACAGCGGCTGCAAGGTAAGGCCGCCGTGCCCAAGCGCAGCGACATCGAATCGATCCTGATCATCGGGGCCGGGCCGATCATCATCGGCCAGGCCTGCGAGTTCGACTATTCCGGCACGCAGGCCTGTAAGGCGCTCAAGGAAGAAGGCTACCGCGTGATCCTGGCCAACTCGAACCCGGCCACGATCATGACCGATCCCGACTTGGCCGACGCCACCTACGTCGAGCCGATCACGCCGGAGTTCGTCGCCAAGATCATCGCCCGGGAACGGCCCGACGCGCTGCTGCCGACCATGGGCGGTCAGACCGCGCTCAACACCAGCCTGGCGCTGCACGAGAACGGCACGCTGGCGCAGTACGGCGTCGAGATGATCGGCGCCAAGGCGGAGGTGATCGCCAAGGCCGAGGACCGGCAGCTGTTCCGCAACGCCATGGCCAAGATCGGCATCGACTCGCCGCGCGCGCGCATCGTGCGCAGCATGGCCGAGGCGACCGCAGCGCTGGCGGAGATCGGGCTGCCGACGATCATCCGGCCGTCCTACACCCTGGGCGGCACCGGCGGCGGGATCGCCTACAACCGCGACGAGTTCGAAGAGATCGTGCTGGGCGGCCTGCGCGCCTCGCCGGTGCACGAGGTGCTCATCGAGCAGTCCGTGCTGGGCTGGAAGGAATACGAGATGGAGGTGGTCCGCGACCGCGCGGACAACTGCATCATCGTCTGCTCGATCGAGAACGTCGACCCGATGGGCGTCCACACCGGGGATTCCGTGACCGTCGCGCCGGCGCTGACGCTGACCGACAAGGAGTACCAGATCCTGCGCGACGCCTCGATCGCCTGCCTGCGCGAGATCGGCGTCGATACCGGCGGCTCCAACGTGCAGTTCGCGCTCAGCCCGACGACCGGCGAGCTCGTCATCATCGAGATGAACCCGCGCGTGTCGCGGTCCTCCGCGCTGGCCTCCAAGGCGACCGGGTTTCCGATCGCCAAGATCGCCGCCAAGCTGGCGGTCGGCTACACCCTGGACGAGCTCGACAACGACATCACGCGGGTCACGCCGGCCTCCTTCGAGCCGACCATCGACTACGTCGTCACCAAGATGCCGCGCTTCACCTTCGAGAAGTTTCCCGGCGCCGAGCCCGTGCTGACCACCTCCATGAAGTCGGTCGGCGAGGCCATGTCGATCGGCCGCTGCTTTGCGGAGTCGCTGCAGAAGGCGCTGCGCTCGATGGAAACCGGTCTGACCGGCCTCAACGAGATCGAGATTCCCGGCGCCCTCGACGACAGCGGCGCGCCCGACTGCGACGCGATCCGCACCGAGCTGGCCGTGCCGCGGCCCGATCGCATCCTGACCATCGCGCAGGCCTTCCGCCACGGCTTGAGCGTGGACGACGTCGCGGCGGCGACCCGCTACGACCCCTGGTTCCTGCGCCAGATCGCCGAGCTCGTCGCCGCCGAGGAGTCGGTGCGCCGGGACGGCCTGCCGCACGACGCCGAGAATTTCCTGCGCCTCAAGAAGCTGGGCTTCTCCGATGCGCGCCTGGCGGAACTGACCGGCCGCACCGAGGAGGCCGTGGCGGGTCTGCGCCGCTCGCTGGCGCTGCATCCGGTGTTCAAGCGCATCGACACCTGCGCCGGCGAGTTCCCCTCGGTGACGCCCTACATGTACTCCTGCTACGAAGGCGACGGCATAGCGCCGCCGGAATGCGAGGCCGATCCCAGCGCGCGCGACAAGGTCATGATCCTGGGCGGCGGGCCCAACCGCATCGGCCAGGGTATCGAGTTCGACTATTGCTGCGTGCATGCCGCCTATTCCCTGGCCGAGGCCGGCATTGAGACCATCATGGTCAACTGCAATCCGGAGACGGTCTCGACCGACTACGACACCTCGGACCGGCTGTACTTCGAACCGCTGACCGCGGAGGACGTGATCGAGATCGCGCGCGTCGAGCAACGCACCGGCCGGCTGCTCGGCGTCATCGTGCAGTTCGGCGGGCAGACTCCGCTCAAGCTCGCGCAGGCGCTGGAGGCGGCCGAGATCCCGATCCTCGGCACCTCGCCCGACGCGATCGACCTGGCCGAGGACCGGCGGCGGTTCCAGGAGCTTCTCGCGCGCATCGGCCTCAGGCAGCCCGAGAACGGCACCGCCACCTCGCCCGACGAGGCGCGCAAGGTCGCCGAGCGGATCGGCTTCCCGGTGCTGATCCGGCCGTCCTACGTGCTCGGCGGCCGGGCCATGGAGATCGTCCACGACATGGCGCAGCTCGAACGCTACATCGGATCGGCGGTCAAGGTGTCGGGACACAATCCGGTTCTGATCGACCGCTATCTCAAGGAAGCCATCGAGATCGACGTCGACGCCGTGGCCGACGGCGAAACGGTGCACGTCGCCGGCATCATGGAGCACATCGAGGAAGCCGGCATCCATTCCGGCGACTCGGCCTGCACCCTGCCGCCGCATTCCCTGAGCGAGGCCGTCGTCGAGGAGATCCGCCGGCAGACCGTGATGCTCGCCCGCGAACTCAAGGTCGTCGGACTGATGAACGTGCAGTTCGCGGTGCGCAACGGCGAGATCTTCGTGATCGAGGTCAATCCGCGCGCCAGCCGCACGGTGCCCTTCGTCGCCAAGGCGACCGGCGTGCCGATCGCCAAGATCGCGGCCCGCGTCATGGCCGGTGCGATGCTTTCGGAATTCGACCTGCGCCACACGCGCCGCGGGCACATCGCGGTCAAGGAGACGGTGTTCCCCTTCGCCCGCTTCCCCGGGGTCGACGTGGTGCTCGGGCCGGAGATGCGCTCGACCGGCGAGGTCATGGGGCTCGACACCGATTTCCCGCGCGCCTTCCTGAAGTCGCAGCTCGCCGCCGGGACGGTGCTGCCGCAGCGGGGCACGGTGTTCATCTCGGTCAAGGACGAGGACAAGCCGGCCGTCGTGGCGCTCGGCCGCGACCTGGCGGCGCTCGGCTTCAAGCTGATCGCCACCGGCGGCACGGCGCGCTTCCTGGCGGCCGAGGGGCTGCCGGTCGAGGCCGTCAACAAGGTCCGCGAGGGCCGGCCCCACATCGTCGACGCGATGAAGTCGGACGAGGTCCAGCTGGTGTTCAACACCACAGAGGACGCCAAGGCGATCGCCGACAGCTTCGCCCTGCGGCGCACCGCCCTGATCAACGCGATCCCGTATTATACCACCGTGGCGGGCGCCCGGGCGGCGGTGCGGGCGATCGCGGCGCAGCGCGCCGGGCAGCTTGAAGTCGCCCCGCTACAGTCCTATTTTAAGGGTTCTTTTTAGGTTATTCCCTAGCCTGACGGCCCGATTCCGGGCCATTATTTCTTCCACACCTGAACGGACCGACGTTAGCGACGCAACGATGAGCGAGAAGATACCAATGACCGCGGAGGGTCTGGCGCGCTTGGAGGAAGAGGTGCGCTACCTCAGGAACTCGGCCCGGCCGGAAGTGATCAAGGCGATCGCTCAGGCCCGCGAGCATGGCGATCTGTCCGAGAACGCCGAGTACCACGCCGCGCGCGACCGGCAGAGCTTCATCGAGGGCCGCCTCGGGGAGCTGGAGGACAAGATCGCCCGCGCCGAGGTCATCGACGTGACCAAGCTGTCCGGCAACACGGTCAAGTTCGGCGCCACGGTGACCATCGTCGACGAGGACACCGACGAGAAGCTCACCTACCAGCTGGTCGGCGAGGACGAGGCCGACGTCAAGCGGGGCCGCCTGGCGATCACCGCGCCGCTGGCCCGCGCCCTGATCGGCAAGGAGAAGGGCGACAGCGTCGAGGTGAACACGCCCAAGGGCGAAAAGGTTTACGAAATCCTCAAGATCAAGTACGGCTGAGCGCCGGACCCTCGGCGCGCCCCGCGCGCGGCCTGGGCGTCAGGACTCGGCTTCCGCCTCCGCCTCGGCATCGACCGCCGGGCTCGCCGGATCGATCGGCACGCCGGGCGCGTTCTTCGCCGTGCGGATCGCCTGGATGGTCTGCACCGTGGTGACGTGCGGCGCCGCGGTCAGCTTGGTGGTCAGGTCGTTTTCGTGGGCCGTGTTGCGCGCCACCAGCTTGAGCACGAAATCGATCGGCCCGCGCACCATGTGGCACTCGCGCACCTCCGGCCAGGCGGACACCCGCTTCTCGAAGTCGCTGAGCACGGTCTCCGACTGGCTGTCGAGCCCGACCATGGCGAAGAACAGCACCTCGAAGCCGAGCGCCTCGCCGTCGACCTCGGCATGGTAGCTGCGCAGATAGCCGGCATTCTCGAGGGCCCGCACGCGGCGCAGGCAGGGCGGCGCCGAGATCCCGGCGCGGCGCGCCAACTCGACGTTGGTGATCCGGCCGTCGTCCTGCAGGTCCTTGAGAATCTGCAGGTCGATGCGGTCGAGTTTGACCCGGCGCATGGCCGCTCCTCCGGGAAAGATATCGCCAGACGACAAGGGTGCTCGCGCAACTATATTACCCGCCGCGCGGCGCGGCGCCAAGCCCGACCGGGTCGGCCAGGGCATGCTTGCCAGCCCCCCGGAGCGACGCGATAGTCCGGCGATGACCGCCTCGACTCTCAGTCCGGCACCGCGCTGTTGGGTCGTCACCGACGGCACCATCGGCATGGAGATTCAGTGCATCGGGCTCGCCGAGGCGGTCGGCAGCGCGCCGGAGGTCAAGCGGATCCACATGCCGCCGCCGTGGCGCTGGCTGCCGCCCGGCCCGCTGCTGCACTGCGATCCCCTGGCGCGGCTCGACCCGCGCGGCGACCGGCTGACGCCGCCCTGGCCGGAACTGCTGATCTCCTGCGGCCGCCAGTCCGTGGCCCCGGCCGCCGCCGTGCGCCGGGCGGCCGGCGAGGCCTGCCTCGCCATTCACATCCAGGACCCCAAGATGCCGCTCGCGTGCTTCGACCTCATCGCGGCGCCGCGCCACGACCTGCTGTCCGGACCCAACGTCATCGAGACCACCGGCGGGCTCAACCGCGTCACCGCGGCGCGCCTCGCCGAGGCCGGCGCGCGCGTCGCGCCGCGCCTGTCGCACCTGCCGGAGCGCCGCGTCGCGGTGATGATCGGCGGCAACAACCGGGTCTATCGCTTCACGCCCGCTGTGGCCCGCCGCCTCGCCGCGCAGCTCGCCGAGATGACGCGCCGCGAGGACGTCGGCCTGCTGGTCACGCCGTCACGGCGCAGCGACCCGGCCACCGTCGCCATACTGCGCGACGCGCTCGCCGGCCTGCCCGCGGTGATCTGGGACGGCGCGGGCGAGAACCCCTATTTCGCCTTCCTCGAGCTGGCCGACGCCCTGATCGTCACGGGCGATTCGGTGAACATGGTGACCGAGGCGGCGAGCACCGGCAAACCGGTCTTCGTCGTCGAGCTCGAGGGCGGCTCCACCAAGTTCCGCCGCTTTCACGAGACGCTGCGCGCCGCCAGGATCACCCGGCCCTTCGCCGGCCGCCTGGAGCACTGGACCTACACTCCGCTGCGCGACACCGTGGCGGTCGCCGCGGCGGTGCGCCGCCACCTCGCGGCGCGGCGTCAGGCCCGCGCCGCGGCGGCCGTGAATTGATCTTTGCCGGCCGTGCCTTTAAGTAGGGCACACTTCACCCGTCGCGCCGCAGCCGACGGGGGACCGGAGCCGGAGCTCGGCCGACCATGACGCTCAACATAGAGACCTTCTCCAACAAGCTCGGCGGCAACGCCTTCTTCAAGGCGATCGGGCATCCCCTGGCGGCCCGCGCCCTGCCCGAGCTGCTGGCGGGTCTGCGGGGCAAGCGCGTGGCGGTCTACGATCCGCTCGGCTTCGCCGCCGCCCTGGGCGAGATCTACGACCTTTCGGAGCTGCGCGTCGACGCCGTCTTCGTTCAGGACATCGGCGACATCGGGCGCGAGATTCTCGGCCGCACGGCGCTGCCCGTCACCGACCTGCCGGGCGCGGCGGCGGAGGCGGTCTTGGTGACCGCCTTCGACAGCGCCCGGCTCGTCGACCACATCCGCCATCTTCTGCCGGCCGGCGCGGAGGTCGTCAGCCTCGACGCGCTGCGCATTCCCGACGACATGCTGACGGACCGCCGCACCTATCTGACCGGCCTCAATTTCGCGACCAACTTCGCGCTGTTCCGCGACGCCGAGGGGCACCATACGCGCATCGTCACGGCCAACTACTGGTCGGGCTACGGCGCCAAGGACCCGGAGATCTGGTGCGGCCTGATGGACGCGGAGGGCGCCGCGCTGGCCGAATGGCGCGAGCCCCTGCCCGGCGCCGGCGGCAGCGTCACCATCGACAGCGCCGAGGTGCGCCGGCGCTTCGGGCTCGGCCCGTTCACCGGGCAGCTCTTCCTGCACGTGCTGCGGATCGCCGGGCACGACGTGGTCAAGTATGCGCTGGACACCTACGGCGACGACCCGACGGTGCTGTCCTGCACGCACGACGCCAACTCCTGGCCGGCCGAGCGCTACGCCGGCCTGCCGGCGCCGCGCGAGGACGAGCGCGTCGTCCTCTGGGTGCAGAACAGCCACCCGTCGCCGATCCCCGGCGGCGGCGTCGGCCTCAACCTCATGGGCCACGAGCGGGTCGCCTGGCTCGAGCGCGAGGTTCCCGCCTTCGGCGTCCACGCCCTCGACACCCGCGACCTGCTGCCCGAGGCGCGCTGGCCGCAGCAGATCGAGGTGCGGGCCGGCAAGCACTTCGTGCGGCCGCGCTACGAGGTCTTCGCCGCCGAGGGCCGCAGCCGCATCGCCCACGCCAACGTCGAGCGCAACGACCTGAAGCCCGATCCGCACATTCCGGAACTCGGCAACCTCATGGGCAAGGGCTACATCCTGCCCGCCCCTGTGCTGCCGCGCGCCGGCTTCCGCTCGATCGTCCTGCCGACGCCGATGGCGACCTGTCAGGAGACCCTGCCGCTCAGGGCGGTGGTCTACGACCGCGACGGCCAGGAGCTGGGGGCCAGGCGGCTGGGCGCGCTGCCGCGCGACCACGCCGTCGCCTTCGACGCCGGCGAGCTGCTGCCCGCGGCGAACGGCGCGGCGGCCGACGCGCAGTCGCCCTGGGAGAGCGGTCCCTGGGGCCATGTCGAGCTGGTCTACGACTTCGCCGAGGGCGGCACGGCGGACGGCTGGCTGCACAGCCTGTTCCGCTATGAGGACAAGGGATCCGGCCATACCGCGGAGACCAGCTTCGGCGCCCACATGTTCAACACCGTGCTGACCTACCGCGACGAGCCGCAGTCCTATGCCGGGCCCGCGCCGGGGCTCAGCACCCGGCTGTTCCTGCGGCTCGGCCCGCCGCCCTACGACACCCTGTGCCACCTGATCTACGCCGCGTCCACGCCGTGGCACGCGGCCAGCCGCACGACGCTGCAGCTGACCGACCCGGCGGGGCGGCAGGTCGCCGAGCGCGAGGTCGAGATTCCCTGCGGCGGCTCGCTGCTGTTCCGCGCCTCGAAGACCTTCGCGGCCGAGGAGCTGGCCGCGGCCGGCGCCGGCGGCTACGTCCTGGTCCGCGACACCACCTGCCGCCTGTTCGGCTATCACGGGCTGATCGGCGGCGCCGCGGCCTTCAGCCTGGACCACATGTTCGGGTTCTAGGCCGCCGGGGCGGCCCCTCGGCTTGCGCCGGAGCGCCCCGGCGATTATCTCTCTAGCCTGACTTTCCCCGAAAAGCGCGCCGGGTGCCGCCATGTCCAAGACCCGTCACAGCAAGGTTCTCATCGTCGGGTCCGGCCCGGCCGGCTATACCGCGGCGATCTACGCCGCGCGGGCCAATCTGGCGCCGCGCCTGGTCCAAGGGCTGGAGCCCGGCGGCCAGCTCTCGATCACGACGGACGTCGAGAACTATCCCGGCTTCGCCGAGGCGATCCAGGGCCCCTGGCTGATGGAGCAGATGCAGGCCCAGGCCGCGGCCGTCGGCACCGACATCGTCATGGACACGATCGTCGACGTCGATCTGTCGCAGCGGCCGTTCCAGGCGGTCGGCGATTCGGGCGACCGCTACACGGGCGACGCCCTGATCATCGCGACCGGCGCCCAGGCGCGCTGGCTCGGCCTCGAAAGCGAGGCCAGGTTCCGCGGCTTCGGCGTCTCGGCCTGCGCGACCTGCGACGGCTTCTTCTTCCGCGACAAGGAGGTCGCCGTGGTCGGCGGCGGCAACAGCGCCGTCGAGGAGGCGATGTTCCTGACCAATTTCGCGCGCAAGGTCACGCTGATTCACCGGCGCGACGCGCTGCGCGCCGAGAAGATCCTGCAGGACCGCCTGTTCCGCAATCCGAAGATCGAGATGCGCTGGAACGCGGTGGTCGAGGAGATCCTCGGCCGCGAGGACCCGCTCGGGGTCACCGGCGTGCGCCTGCGCGACACCGTCTCCGGGGCGACCGACGAGATCGCGGTCGACGGCGTCTTCATGGCGATCGGCCACGACCCGGCGACGGCCCTCTTCAAGAACCAGGTCAAGACCGACGCCGAGGGCTACATCGTGACCGCCCCCGATTCGACGGCGACCAACCGGCCCGGCGTCTTCGCCGCCGGCGACGTCAAGGACAAGGTCTACCGCCAGGCGGTCACCGCGGCCGGCATGGGCTGCATGGCGGCGCTGGAGGCCGAGCGATTCCTGGCCGCTGCCGAGGGCGACGCGGCGCAGGCCGCGCAGTAGCCCCGATGGCGCGCGGCGATCCCGGCGACAGCGGCCCCCCGCGCGCGGCGCGCGGCGCGGAGTCCGCCCGCGGCGACGCCGTCCTGCCGGCCCAGCGCCCGGGGCCGGCCGCCAACATCATGGACTGGGACAAGCTGCGCATCTTCCACGCGGTGGCCGAGGCCGGCAGCTTCACCCACGCCGGCGAGATGCTGAACCTCAGCCAATCGGCGGTCAGCCGGCAGATCGGCGCGCTGGAGTCGAGCCTCAAGGTGCCGCTGTTCCACCGCCACGCCCGCGGCCTGATCCTGACCGAGCAGGGCGAGCTCTTGTACCGCACGGCGCACGAGGTCTTCGGCAAGCTGGCGATGACCGCGGCGCAGCTCACCGAGAGCAAGGACCGCCCCCAGGGACTGCTCAAGGTCACCACCACGGTCGCCTTCGGCTCGACCTGGCTGGCCCCGCGCATGCGCGACTTCATCGAGGTCTACCCCGAGATCGAGGTCCGCCTGCTGCTCGAGGACCGCGAGCTCGACCTCTCCATGCGCGAGGCCGACGTGGCGATCCGCCTGTCGCCGCCGCGCCAGGCCGACCTGGTGCAGCGCCACCTGATGACGGTGAACATGAACGTCTATGCCTCGCCGTCCTACATCAAGAAGTACGGCCTGCCGAAATCGGCCGCGGAGCTCGACCGGCACCGCCTCGTGGTGTACGGCGAGGACACCCGCCCGCCGGTGCCGGACGCCAACTGGCTGCTTCGGGTCGGCAGCCCGTCGGGGCGGCTGCGCCGCCCGGCGCTGACGGTCAACAACGTCTACGCCATCCTGCGCGCCGTGCAGACCGGCGTCGGCATCGGCACCCTGCCGGAGTTCATGGGGTACGGCCTGAGCGACCTGGTGCAGGTCCTGCCCGAGCTGACCGGGCCGCAGTTCGACGCCTACTTCGTCTATCCCGAGGAGGTCCGGGCGTCGAAGCGGATCCAGGTGTTCCGCGATTTCCTGCTGAGAGAGATCGCCGAATTCGGCTTCTAGAGCGGTGTCCGCCCAAGGACTGGGCCGGCCGCCCAAAAGCCATGCAGATGGCGCATGGCTTGTCTGCCAATTTGTCTCTAGAAATCGCCAATTATATCCTTATTTTCGCATTGGTGCTGCGTTGCAGCATGGATCCGCCCCCGGGACGCCTGTCCCGTCCGCGGATCCCACGTCTCCCAGACGTGAAGCCTCCCTGTTAAACTTGCCGGCGGAACTCCGTTTCGCCGGCTTTTTCTTTTCCGGCGGCCGTCCGCCGCGCAATACAAGCCTACAAAACGAGAAGGCCCCGCGGGGAAGCGGGGCCTTCCGGTGTATCTAAATCCCAGTGTCTCAAGGGGTTAGATAGCCAAGGGTTCGGCAACCCTGCCACAAGAATGTCACAAGTGCAACAAGGTTAACGCAGGTTAAACGGCCGCCCGGCCGCGCTCACCGCCGCCGAGGCGGTGCCTAGTAGCGGCTATAGAGCTGCGGCGCGCCGCCGCCGAACAGGATCACCTCGTAGGGGTCGCGCTGGCCGCCCTGCTCCATGCCGGGCGAGCCGGCCGGCATGCCCGGCACCGCCAGGCCGCGGGCCTGCGGGCGCTCGGCCAGCAGCCGCTTGATGTCGGCCGCCGGCACGTGGCCTTCGATCACATAGCCGTCGACGACGGCGGTGTGGCAGGACTGCATGGCCGCGGGAACGCCGAACGCGCGCTTCACCGGGTCCAGGTCCTCCTGCTCCTTGACGGCGACGGTGAATCCGTTGGCGCGCAGGTGGTCGATCCAGGCCTCGCAGCAGCCGCACCACGGCGACTTGTACACGGTCATCTCCACGGCGCGCGCGGTCGGTACGCCGAGCAGCATCGCGCCGCCGGCAAACAAGGCGAGCCCGGCCAGGGCCGCGGCCGCAACCCGAAACAGACGTTTTCGGCTCATCGACATGGTTTCGTCCCTCCAGATTTTCGGGTCGGACCCGCGTCACTCCGCCGCGGCGGTCCGCTTGGCGTACCTGATCTCGCCCAGCGCCTGACGCACGATCAGCAATGCAGACCAGAGGAAGATCGTCGCCATGACGGCCGCCACGATGAGGTCCGGCCAGGCCGTGCCGCTCAGCCATACGCCCAGCGCGGCCAGCAGGACCGCGATATTGCCGATGGCGTCGTTGCGGCTGCACAGCCATACCGAGCGCACATTGGCGTCGCCGTCCTTGTAGCGCAAGAGCAGAAGCACGCTGCCCAGGTTGGCGGCCAGGGCGAGCACCCCGATGGCCCCCATGACCTCGGCCCGGGGCAGGCCCAGGGCCAGCACCTGGTAGACCGTGGCCCCGAGCACCCAGAGCCCCATGGCGGCGAGGCTGAGCCCTTTGAGCAGGGCGGCCGTGGCGCGGGCGCGCAGCGACAGGCCGAGCACGCAGAGGCTGATCGCGTAGGTGGCGGTGTCGGCCAGGAAATCGAGGGCGTCGGCCTGCAGGGCGCGCGACCCGGCCAGCGCCCCCGCGGTCAGCTCGACCAGGAACATCAGCCCGTTGATGGCGATGACCGCCCAGAGGGCGCGCCTGAAGCCCGGCGTCAGGCCGTCGAATCGTTCGCTGTGATCGTGACAGTGCGCGCCCATGCCTCGGTCCGGCCAAGCCTCTTGAATCCCGCGCACAATACCTAATGTCTACAGTAACTGTAGGTTCAAGGAGAAATTCCGTGCCCCGTGCCCTGACCATCGGCCGGGTGGCCGAGGCGGCCGGCTGCAAGGTGCAGACGGTGCGCTATTACGAGCAGATCGGGCTGCTGCCGGCGCCGGCGCGCTCGAGCGGAAACCAGCGGATCTACGGCGCGGCGCACATGAAGCGCCTGGCCTTCATCCGCCACGCGCGCGAGCTCGGCTTTTCGCTGGAGGCCATCCGAGACCTGCTGAGCCTCGCCGACGATCCCACGCAGCCCTGCGACGGCGCCGACGCGATCGCCCGCGTCCAGCTCGCGCAGGTCACCCAGCGGCTGTCGCGCCTGGAGGCCCTGAAGGCGGAATTGGAGCGCATGGTGACGCAGTGCCGCGGGGGCCGCATCGCGGACTGCCGCGTCATCGAGGTCCTGGCCGACCACAGCCACGCTCACTGCCTGAAAGACGATCATCTGGCGCCGCTCGAGGAGCGCGGCTAGCGCCGGGCCCGTCGCGCGGGCACCCGATCCCGGGACAATCCAGCGAGATCGCGCCGCCGCCGGGCCGGCGGGGTGTGCCGTGTCAGGCTGGTTCTTCGGCCGATGCGGGCGCGCCTGCCCTCGGCTACGCATCGCGTCGCGACGAATTGTCCTATTATTTTTAATAGGGCTATAAATTTCGCATTATCTGCTTAGTTAATAATTGCAGAATTCAAATATTACTCATATTTATACCTAATATTTTTGTTATTTCATTAACGATTACACACTATCCCAAGACTGTAGCTTGTCTTTATTGAGAGAGTCTTGCCTTGACCTTCAATACCCAAGATTCACCAGAGAACGGGCCGGCCATCGCGCCGCAGCAGCCCGATGCTGCCGGGCAAACGGCCGTCGCCCGCCCGGATGGCATGGGACCGCAGGCGGCGGGACCCGACGGCACAAGTGCAGCGCCGTCCCACGGCGGCGCGAGCCCGACCGCGACTTACGGAGCAGATCGAGCAATGCGCACTGAACAAGCAAATGGAACGAGCGACGCGAACTTCCGTCAGATGGTCGAGGACATGCCGATCAACGTCATGGTCTGCGATCTGGAGGAGTTCAAGATCACCTATGCCAACAAGGCGAGCTTGGCGGCGGTAGCGCAGCTCGAGGACCTGATCAAGGTCGGGGCCGGCGACCTGGTGGGCACCTGCATCGACGTGTTCCACAAGAACCCGGCCCACCAGCGCGCGATCCTGAGCGATCCCAGGAACCTGCCGCATAAGGCACTCATCCAGGTCGGCCCCGAGACCCTCGACCTGTTGGTCACGCCGGTCTACGACGCGGACGGCCGGTATCGCTCGGCGATGCTGACCTGGTCGGTCGTCACCAAGGCGGTCAAGGCCGACCGCGAAAGCGCGCGCCTCATGCAGATGATCGACAGCATGCCGATCAACATCATGACCTGCGATCCGGAAACGCTGGAGATCAATTACATCAATAAGACCAGCGTCGAGACGCTGCGCCCGTTGCAGAATCTGCTTCCGGTCAGGGCGGACAATCTGCTCGGCCAGTGCATCGACATCTTCCACAAGAACCCGGCGCACCAGCGGGCCATCCTGGCCGATCCCAGGAACCTTCCGCACAAGGCCAAGATCAAGCTGGGCGACGAGACACTGGCAATGGAGATCTCGGCCATCTACGACAAGCAGGGCGCCTATCTCGGCCCGATGCTGTCGTGGACCGTCGCGACGGGCCAGGCGCGCCTGGCCGACGAGTTCGAGACCAACGTCGTCGGCGTCGTCGAATCCGTGCGCTCCGCTGCCACCGAGCTGGAGGCTTCGTCGGAAAGCATGGCCTCCACCGCGGAAGAGACGAGCCGTCAGTCGCAATCGGTGGCCGCCGCGGCCGAGCAGGCCACCACCAACGTGCAGACGGTGGCGGCAGCGGCCGAGGAGATGGCCAAATCGATCGAGGAGATCGGCCGGCAGGTGACGCAATCCTCGACCATCGCCGGGCGCGCGGTCGACGAGGCCGACCGGACCAACACCTCGGTCGAGGGCCTCGCCGAGGCGGCGCACAAGATCGGCGAGGTGGTCAAGCTGATCAGCGACATCGCCGGCCAGACAAATCTGCTTGCGCTCAATGCGACGATCGAGGCAGCGCGCGCCGGGGATGCCGGAAAGGGCTTCGCGGTCGTCGCTTCCGAGGTCAAGTCGCTCGCCAACCAGACCGCCAAGGCAACCGAGGAGATCGCCGCGCAGATCGCCGGCATGCAGGAAGCGACCAAGAGCACGGTCGACGCGATCAAGGGAATCTCCAACACGATCGGCGAGATCAGCGAGATCGCCGCGGCCATCGCCTCGGCGGTCGAGCAGCAGAGCGCGGCGACTCAGGAAATTTCGCGCAACGTGCAGGAGGCCGCAGTCGGCACCCAGGACGTTACGGCGAACATCGCCAGCGTCAACGAGGCGGCCGCCGAATCCGGCAATACCGCCTCGCAGGTTCTCAATGCCGCCAAGGACCTGAGCTCCCAGGGCGAAGCCCTGAACGCCCAGGTGACCAGCTTCCTGGAGGCGGTGCGCAATTTCTGACGGTCGCGGGGCGCCGGGCCCGGACTTCGGCCCGGGGTCCCGCTTGCGCGGAGATGCAGAGGGACAAGCAGCATCATGACGAGACGCAACGACATTCCTTCCTCCTTGCCGGGTCGGTCGGATGGCCGCAGCGGCCAGTCGCACGCCGAAAGCGCGCCAGCCACAGCGGTTTGCGAACACCCGCGGCGCTTGCAGGGCCTTCGGGTCCACCAGGGGCGGATGCGCGACAAGCTGGCAAGCGAACGCAGCCGCACGCTCGCCGCGCTGGAGCGTGCGATGGAGCTTCTCGACTCGTTCGAGGCACAGGCGGTCCATCCCGCATACCGCGCGTTCAAATGGAAGTTCCAGGACATGGCCCAGGCGCTCGTGGCGCTCGATCCCGAGGCCCCAGGCGATCTCGATCGCTTCATCCGGCTTTCGCAGGAGATCAAGGACGTGTCCCTGCGGCTTTCCGTGGTGGCCGACGCCCTGACCGAGGACGCGGCCCATCCGAAAGGGCGGGCAACCGTGAGGGTGCTGGACGAGGGACGGGTTGTGGACGACTCAAGAAATGCTGGGGTCGCTTGCAGGTCGGGCCAGGAGGCGGCGGGAGACGAATTGTGATTAAAAACGCTGTAAAATGCGATATAACGCTATAAAAATATATATGAAACATTAGGGTTACATGGCATGGTTTTAGGTGCTACAGTTTTTCGACCTGGAGTTGTTCTACGCTGGGGTCAGCCAGCCGAAGCGCCCCGGCAACGGAGGCCTCGCCATGGGTCACGCCGCTCCGACTCGGATCCTGCCCCGGCCTGGCGCCGGTAGCCGCCCGATGCGCCTTCTGGTCGCAAGTTCCCACGAACTGAACCTGCGCGGGCTGGTGTCGGTCCTGTCCGACAAATATCCCGACGGGACGATCGAACCCTATTCGTCGGTCGACGACCTCCTTGCGGCGGCGGCGTCCGCCGGCGATGCGACGGCGGTCATTCTGGATTCGGCCGACGAAACGGAGTCGCTCTATCTGGTCGTCGGCAAGATCGCGCGGCATTATCCGCAAACGATCATCGTTCTGCTCGCGCCGAAGATTTCGGACCGGGAAATGTACAAGCTGTTCGAACGCGGCGTCTCGGCGTTCCTGCACGGCGACATGAGCGCCTCGTCGTTCGGCAGCGCCATGGACCTGGTTCTTTCGGGCGAGAAGTTCGTGCCCTACAGTATCATGCGCCGCGCCCATTCGGACGGTCAGGGCGGCGACGTCCAGGACCACGTCCCGGGGCTCAGCGCGCGGCAGCAGGAAATTCTTACGCTGATCGCCAAGGGCTATTCCAACAAGATGATCGCCGCCGAGCTGGGCATCAAAGAGGTCACGGTCGCGTTTCACATCCGGGCGGTCTTCGCGAAGCTCGGCGTGTCGAGCCGGACCCAGGCGGTGGCCGCGGCGCGCGGAATCGGCTTCAAGCTTCCGTAATCTCCGCCACGCCCCGTCCCTCCGGTCGTCGATCTCGGCGCCGACAACGGCGCCGTGGGCGACGCGGCCTCGGCAATTCGCTCCCTTCCGAATGGGCGATGCGGCTTTGTCTCCGGCCATGGAAAAGGCGATCGCGGTTCGCGCAAATTCGGGCTCGCGCGGCAATTTTTAAACAGCATGACGCGTGCATGAATTCCCGGTAAACGTGCCGTCCCGGTCCTTGTCTCGGGGCCTTTCCCGCACCAATTTTCGATACAGGCCCGCACGTTACGAGGCACGTATCTCACCTGAAATGAATGGCGAAACGATCGTGCCCGCTGCGGATCGGGCCCCAGGTTTCGCTCGCGCGCGGCCAGGGTCGGAAGCAACGCACGGCCGCAGGCTCGCGCAACGGGATCCGTTGAAGTTTCGATCAACTCAGTGGAATGGAGCAGACGATGAAATACCGAAAGAGCATGGCAACCGCCCTGGGCGCCCTGATGCTCGGCGCGCCGCTGGCCGCCGTACTGGCGACTACGCCGGCACACGCCGAGGATCTGAGCCATCGGGGCGTGGAGCCCTTCAGTTCCCAAACCAACATGGGCAAGTTCAGCGTTCAAGGCAACCAGACCGCGACGGTCGCGGACCTCAAGAACCCGGAGCTCTACAAGATCTGCGTCGAGCACAACTCCCGGAAAAACGCCGAGGTCATATATGACGGCCGCACCGTCGACCTGAACGCCGGCAATTGCCTCGACGTCGAGGCCGCCAACATCCAGGTCAAGGCGCCGCAGCAAATGGCGAGCAACAATACCCAGATCGCCAGCAACACGGCGCCGGTTACCGGCATGGCCAGCACGGCCACGGTCAACGGGACCAACGTGTCCAACGACAACCCGGGCCTCAACAACCACAGCCCCCTCGTGGGCAACTGGTTCATGTATGAGCGCGGCAAGCCGCACTAGGGCAGCCCGCACCAGGGCAGCCCGCACTAGGGCAAGCCGGACTCGCGCCTGACGACAAGCGGGGCGCCGCGGCCAAGGGTCGTGGCGCCCCGCCCGCGGGCGGCGGCTTCGATCCCGCCGGGCGGCGCCGTGCCGGCGGGTTCCCGAATCCGGCCTGTCGGGGACCTCGGGCCACGGCGGAGCGTTCGAGGGTCATGCGTTTCACAGTCACCCCCCAATCCCAAGCGGAGTCGATCATGGGCTTAGCAATTTCCGCCTCGTGCGGCCGGCGCACGGCCGGGCCGCAAGACATCTTGCGTGCCTTTCCCCGGCTTTCCGCGATCCTCGTCGTCTACCTCGTTCTGGCGGGCTGCGCGACGGTCGCGGCGCGCGAGCCGGTCACCGTCGGCCAGATCGTCGCGATGTCCCAAGCGGGCACGCCGGCGGCGGACATCATCGCGAAGATTCGCGATTCCGATACGGTGTACCGGCTCAAGGCAAGCCAGTTGGCGGAGTTGGAACGGAAGGGCGTGCCGCCCGACGTCATCAACTACATGCAGAAGACCTATCTCGAGGCGGTCCGCCGGGACCAGTCCGTCAGAGACTGGAACCTCTGGACCCTCGGCGACGACGGCTACTGGTACGGCGGCTGCGGCTACGACTGGGGTCCGAGCTGGTGCGGCTGACGCCGCGCCCGGTCGGCGCCCGCTAAGGCGTCGGCGACAGGTGGCCGACCTGGCTGCCGCTCGGGCCGGGGCTCATGGTCGCCTCGTGGGACAGGTGCTCCGCCACGCCGACGAACACGACCGCAACGAAGACCGCCGCGGCGAAGACGGCGAAGCTGAGCGCCAGGGTCCGGTTCCGGGCCCTTTGCCGTGCGATCATCGCAGCGCCGGTGGTGGGGCGCGCGGCGGCGGCCGCCGACGGGCGGGCGGTTTGCCGGACGTCCTCGCGGCTTTCGTGACGGCCCCACATGTGTATGACGGCGAGCGCGGCGAGCACGCACATCATGCTGCTCGGGATCCATATGATCATGCCGCCGAACTGCTCGTCGGCCAGCGGGGTGAAGCCGAACAGCCGCCCCGCCTCGTCATAGGCATCGTAGAGCACGGCGGACTTCAACGAGGTGTAGGCGCCGAGCGCGATGTTGGACAGGATGACCAGCACCAGCATCATCACGCGCACGCCGTAGCGCTGGCCCTGCGGCGCCGGCCGGTGATCGAAGATCCGCCACCAGAAGATCAGCCCGGCGGCGAGCATGGTCGCGTGCATGGTGTAGTGCAGGCCCGCGCTGCGCAGCGCGGCGTTGTGGTAGGCGGGCACTTCCCACAGGTAGAGCGCGGCGATGAAGAGCGCGGTCGCGGCGACCGGATGCGACAGCGCGCCGAAGAGTCCCCGCACCGCGCCGTTGGCGATCACCGGCGCCAGGACGAACCGGCGCAGGGCGCCGGGAAGCCCGGCAATCAGGATGCCCTGCGGCCAGGCCAGCGCGATCAGCATCGGCCCGATCATGCGCAGCGCCAGGTGCTGGATCTGGTGCACGAGGAACAGCCGCTCGGCGATCGGGTCGATCGGCGACTGCAGGGCCAGGAAGACCGCGGCGAGCCCGGCGAAGAACGCGCCGTGGCGCCAGCCGGGCGCCGGCTCGCGGCTCGTGCCGCGGCGCAGCATTCCGGCCCCGTAGACCGCGGCGAGCAGCGCGCTGGGAACGACGATGTCCCAGCTGAGCGGCCAGGTCGACCAGGCGTTCGCCTCCGTCAGCCCCGCGGCCTCGTGGGCCAGGGCCGGCGCGGCGGTCGCCGCGAGCAGCGCCGCCAGTCCCGCCGTGAGGACCGACGTCAGGGCCGCCGGCCGCCAGGACAGCGGCCGTCTCCGGGATGCCGGGCGCCGTTCGGTCACGGTCGCCCCGCGCGCTTCACTGCCGCGGCGCGGCGCGCCGCCGGGAGTCGGGGGCATGAGTCGGGGGCGTGGCGATCGCTTCATGCCTTTTGCGTCTCCATCGAAATCGAATGCGGCGGACCGGGCCCGCCCTGGCCGCGACCCTCCCCCGTGCCGCGCGTGGCGCCGGCCACGGACCGTGCGGCCTCGCGGGCATGTCAAAACCCCGCTGAGCGGGGCGCGCCGAAAGCGGCAGGGAGGGAAGCGGGACCGCCCCAATCTCGGACATCGGCGGGCCGAGGGCAAGGCCCCCGGGCCGGTGCGCGCGCCCCCTGGGCCATGCGCGCCGGCAGCCGCGAGCGGCGGGTCGTCCGCTACATGTAGAGCTTCTCGCCCTTCAGGTCCTTGTAGAGGTCGGCCACGAACTCGCCGTAGCCGTTGTAGATCTGCGTCGCGATGCGCTGGTCGTTGCCGAGCATGCGCTCCGAGGCCTGGCTCCAGCGCGGATGCGGCACCTCCGGGTTGACGTTGGCCCAGAAGCCGTACTCGCGCGCCTGGATCTCCTCCCAGAAGGTCTTGGGGCGCGTCTCGGTGAACTCGAAGCGGACGATTCCCTTGACCGACTTGAAGCCGTATTTCCACGGCACCGCGAGGCGCAGCGGCGCGCCGTTCTGCTTCGGAACCGGCTTGCCGTACAGGCCGGTGACCATGAAGGCGAGCTCGTTGCGCGCCTCGGCCAGGGTCAGTCCCTCGACGTAGGGCCAGGGATACCAGGTGGCCTTCTGGCCGCCCGCCACGCTCGGCATCTCGAAGGCCGTCATCTTGAGATATTTCGCCGAGCCCAGCGGCCGCGCGAAGTCGACCAGGGCGCTCAGCGGGAAGCCGCTCCACGGCACCGCCATGGCCCAGGCCTCGACGCAGCGGTGGCGGTAGAGCCGTTCCTCCAGCGACATCTTGGCCAGGAGGTCGTCGATGCCGATCTCGATCGGCTTCTCCACCAGGCCGTCGATGGTCACGGTCCAGGGCCGGATCGGCAGGTCCTGCGCCTTCTTCCAGATCGTCTTCGACGACCCGAATTCGTAATAGTTGTTGTAGGTGACGACCTCTTTTTCGTCCGTGATGGGCCGCGTCAGGCGGTAGCGCATGTTGCGCGGCACGGGGTAGAGGTCCGCCGTCGGGTCGGCGGCGCCGGCGTCGCTGGCGCCGCTGTCGGCGACTTGTTTGCCCGGCTTGGCGTCACCCTCGGCCAGCGGTTTCGGGGCTTCGTCGCAGCCGGCGAGCAGGCCCGGCAGGCCGAGCAGAATCGGCCCCGCCGCCGCGGCCATGAGCAGACGCCGGCGGTCGCGGAACACCGCCTCCGGCGTGGCCGCCGATTCGGGCAGTTCCCAACCGCGCTTGACACGGGTCAACATGGTTTCGCTCCCTCGTCGCAGTGTCCCGGGCGTCGCGCCGTCAATCGCCGTGGTGCGCGATGTCGCCCTCGCTATAAACGAATTCTTCCAGCATCGCCGCGAAGTCCTTGCTGTTGCGCCGCATCCATTCCAGCACCATGCAGGCGTGCTCCATCTCCTCGCGCATGTTGTGCAGGAGGATTTCCTTCAGCGCAGGGTCCGCGCAGTCGTCGGCCCGCTGGCGGTACCAATCGACCGCCTCCATCTCCTCGATCAGCGAGGCGATGGCGTGGTGCAGGTTCAGGGTCTCTTCGCTCAGCCGCTCGCGCGGCGCATGCAGTCCTTCGCTCGACATATGGTGTCCGTTCCTCTCTTCGGTTGTACCGGCGCCGCCATGCGGCGCGCGGAACGAGAGTAGCACGCGCCCGCCGCCCTGCCGAGGCAGGCCGCGGGGCCCCGTGCCGGCCCTCAACCGGTTGATATGGGGGGACGGACCGGATTCGTCGAATCATGAGGGGCAGGATAGCGGGCGAATCTCCCAAATGAATCACGGGCGCGCGGCAGGGGCGTGATTTTCGCGCCGCGCGCGGCGGCCCCGGAGCATACCCGGGGCGGGCCCGGGGCACGCCCGGGGGCGGGTCCGGGGCAATTCCGGGCCGGATCCGGGGGGCGGGCCGGCGGCGCTTCGTCCGGCCCGGCCTACTGCGCCGCTTCGCTTTCGGCGCGGCCGTGGATGACCTTCTCCGCCAGCTTGCCCTGCAGCTCCTGCAGGTGGTCGAAGCGCATGTCGAAGCTGCCCACCCCGAAGGTCAGCGAGCGCAGCTCGATGATCAGGTCCTGCAGCTCGGCCTGCGGCATGTGGCACTTGACCTCGTCCCAGCCGCTCCAGCCCGGTTTGGCGTCGAAGCCGAGAATCTGGCCGCGCCGGCCGCTGATCAGGCCGTGCACCTTGTTGGTGAACTCGGTCGGCACAGAAATCGTGACCTCGTAGATCGGCTCGAGCAGGACCGGGTCGCACTCGGGCATGCCCTCCGACATGGCCAGCCGCCCGGCGGTCTTGAACGCCATGTCCGAGCTGTCGACCGAGTGGTACTGGCCGTCGTAGAGCGTGACGGACACGTCGACCACGGGGAACCCGAGCGGCCCGCGGTGCAGGTACTCCCGTGCGCCGGCCTCGACCGCCGGGATGTACTGCCGCGGCACCGACCCGCCGACGATCTTGTCGACGAACTCGAAGCCCTTGCCGCGCGGCAGCGGCGTGATCTCGACATGCACGTCGCCGAACTGCCCGTGGCCGCCGGTCTGCCGCTTGAAGCGCGAATGCTGCTTGATGGCGCGCCGGATGGTTTCCTTGTAGGCGGTCTGCGGCCGTCCCATCTCGACCTCGACGTTGTAGCGGCTCTTCAGGCGTTCGGCGGCGATGCGCAGGTGGATCTCGCCCTGGCCCCAAAGCAGCATCTGCCCGGTGTCCGCATTGTGCTCGATCGAGAGCGAGTCGTCCTCTTCGATCAGCTTGGCGATGCTCCCCGTCAGCTTGACCTCGTCCTGCCGGTTGAGCGGCGAGACGGCCAGCGCGAAGACCGGCTGCGGCGTCTCGGGCCACAGCATGCCGGACTCCGAGACTCGGCCCGCCGCGGTCAGCAGGTCGCCGATCTGCGGCGTCTCCAGGCGGCCGAGCGCGACCAGGTCGCCGGCCTCGGCCGCCGCGGTCTTCTGGTGCTCCCCGCCCATCAGGCTGTAGAGCCCGGAGATCCGCTCGTCGCCCAGGCTGTCGCCGTCGGCGACCTTGCCGCGCCAGATGCGGGCGATCGACAGCCGGCCGGTATGCGGCTGGTGCTGCACCTTGACGACCGAGGCCGCCAAGCCGTCGCCCTCGGGTACGCCGAGGCGCGCCGCCGTCGTGGCCGGCCCCGGCGCCTCGTGCCGCAGGGCCTTCCACAGCCGCGTGATGCCGTGGCTTTGCTCCGCCGAGCCGATCAGCACCGGCACGATCAGGTCGTCCTGCAGGTCCTTGGTCAGCTGCTCGTAGATCTCCTGCGGCGCGGGGATCTTGTCCTCGAGCAGCTGCTCGAGCAGCGCGTCGTCGAAATCGGCGAGCGATTCGAGCATCTCCTGGCGCGCCTCGCCTTCGCGCTCCTTGACCGTGTCGGGCATCTCGATCAGGTGGGACGGCGTGCCTTCGGTGTAGCGGTAGGCCCGCTCGCTGGCGAGATCGACGAACCCGGTGACCTCGTCGCTCTCGCGGATCGGCACCTGGCGCAGCACCAGCGGCTTGGAGGAGACCGCCTGCAGCGCTTCGAGCAGCTCGCGCATGCGCACGCTGGCGCGGTCCATCTTGTTGATGAACAGGATGTGCGGAATCTGGAAATCGTCGAGCACCTTGAACAGCGGCGCCAGCGAGACCGCGCGCGCGACCTCGGGCTCGGCGACGACCACGGCCACGTCGGCCGCCATCAGGGCGGTGTTGCGGTCCTGCACCAGCTCGATCGAGCCGGGGCAATCGACCAGCGACCAGGAATCCCCGAGATACTCGCAATGCGCGAAGTTTGGCTCGACGCTCATCTGCCGGGCGCGGCCTTCGGGCGAGGAATCGCCCACGGTGTTGCCCTGCGGGACCGATCCCTTGCGCGGAACGGCGCCGGCGGCATGCAGCAGGGCCTCCATGAGCGTCGTCTTGCCGCTCGTGTATGGCCCCACCAGCGCGGCGCAGCGCGCCGCGGAAGCCTCCGTTTCTGTCATGACGTTCTCCCTTATGCGCGGTGCCCCTAGGAATTTAGGACTAAATCATGCCTTCTGCGGGCCGACCCGCCATGTTCCCAAAGATCGGCCGGACCGGGCAACAGGAAATCCGCCTCCTGCCGAGCCGCGGGCGTAGCCACAGCCCGCGCCTTTGGTGCTATGATTTCGTCCAAGCGGCCGGTCGCACGGGAAGCAAGGGGGGCACGCGCAGGAACCAAGCCCCCGGATGGCGGCCGAATCCGCAGGGAGGATGAAAGCCATGTGCGAGATCTTCGCGGGCCAGGACCCCGCGACCTATGCCCATATCAGTCGGTCGGTACGCCTGGCCGGACACGCCACCAGCATCCGCCTCGAGGCGAGCTTCTGGGACATTCTGGACGAGATCGCGGTCCGCCAGGGGCTGACGACGCCGCGCTTTCTCTCGACGCTCTACGACGAGGTGCTGGAGCTGCACGGCCATATCTCCAACTTCACCTCGCTGCTGCGGGTCGCCTGCGTGCTGTACCTCCGGCGCCCGGAGCTGATGGCCCACCTGCCCGAGGCCATGCTGGAGACGACGGCGGCCGAATGACGGTCGGCGCGGGCGCTCACGGACCGAGCGCCGGCGCCGGTGTAGTAACCCGTTACCACCACCCGGCGGGAGCCGGGGAGTAGCCTAGGGCCTCGACCGACCGACGGAAACGAGGAGCGGGCGCGGAAACCCATGGCAAAGGCCATTCACACCATGATCCGGGTGCTCGACCTGGATCGTTCCATCGACTTCTACGACAAGGCTTTCGGCCTGAAGGTCGCGGACCATTTCGACTTCGACGGCTTCGCGCTGGCCTATCTGCGCAATCCGGAGAACGACTTCGAAATCGAGCTGACGCTCAACAAGGAGCGCAAGGAGCCGTACACCCACGGCGACGGCTACGGGCACGTCGCGGTCTGCGTCGACGACGCCAAGGCGGAGCATCGGCGCTTCCAGGAGCTCGGCCTCAATCCCAACGACGTGAAGGAGTTCCATCGCGACGGCGCGCTGATGGCGCGCTTCTTCTTCGTGCAGGATCCGGACGGCTACAAGATCGAGGTGCTGGAGCGGCACGGCCGCTATCAATGACCCCTACCGGCCATCCCGAAGGAGGCGCCGCAGACCCACACCGATAACGCACGCGATGCGGCCGGCACCCGCGAAACGCGAGAACGAATAACAAGAACGAAGGATGAGGAGGTTACGTTATGAAAAAGAAAGGCATGAACCGGCGTCAGTTCCTGCATAGCAGCGGACTGGCGGCGGCAGGCGTGGCGGCCGTCAGCTCGGGCGCCGTGCTGATGGCCCCGGATGGCGCCTGGGCGCTGCAGTTGAGCGCGCTCGACGAGCATACCGCCACGTCGCTGCTGAAGATGACGCGGCAGCTCTACCCGCACGATGCGCTGGGCGACATGTACTACGCCAAGGTCGTCGAGGACCTCGACGGCGGCGCCAAGACCGACAAGGACCTGCGCAGCCTGCTGATCGACGGCGTCGCCGGGCTCGACACGGCCATGGGCGTCGCCTTCGTCGATCTTTCGGAAGGCAACCAGCTCGCCGTCCTCAAGGCCATCGAATCGACGCCCTTCTTCCAGAAGGTGCGCGGCCAGACCGTCGTCTCGCTCTACAACAATCCGCTGGTCTGGCGCCACTTCGGCTACGAGGGTCCGTCCTACGAGTTCGGCGGCTATCTCCATCGCGGGTTCGACGATCTGGCCTGGCTGCCGCAGCCGCCGGAAGACGCCAGCCCCAAGGCCGGCTGAGGAAGGGAGGACGAGACAATGGCAATGATCGATCTCAACGATTCCTCCCCGGTCGTCGTTATCGGCTCGGGAGCGGGCGGCGGCACGGTGGCCAACGAGCTGTGCCAGAAGGGCATCAAGGTGGTGCTGCTGGAGGCCGGCAAGCGCGAATCGCCGGAAACCTTCCAGAACGACGAGTGGGGCGCCTTCGGGCAGCTCTCCTGGCTCGACAAGCGCACGACCTCGGGCAGCTGGCGGGTCGCCAAGGACTTCGCCGGCCTGCCGGCCTGGATCTGCAAGACCGTCGGCGGCTCGACCGTCCACTGGGCGGGCGCCTCGCTGCGGCTTCACGACTACGAGTTCAAGGTCAAGACGACCTACGGCGACTTGCCGGGCGCCAACCTGCTGGACTGGCCGTTGACGCTGCAGGAGCTCGAGCCCTACTACGCCAAGGCCGAGGACAAGATGGGGACGACGCGCACCAACGGCATCCCCGGCCTGCCCGGCAACAACAACTTCAAGGTCATGTACACCGGCGCCAGGCGGATCGGCTACAAGGAGGTGCACACCGGCCGCATGTCGATCAACAGCCGGCCGCGCGACGGCCGCGATTCCTGCTGGCAGATCGGCTTCTGCTTCCAGGGCTGCAAGTCGGGCGCCAAGTGGTCGACGCTCTATACGGAGGTCCCGAAGGCCGAGGCGACCGGCAACCTCGACCTGCGGACCCAGGCCCAGGCGCTGCAGATCCAGACCGACAGCAGCGGCAAGGTCAGCGGCGTGCTCTACGCCGACGCCGACGGCAAGCACCAGGTGCAGAAGGCGCGCGCCGTCTGCGTCGCCGGCAACTCGATCGAATCGCCGCGGCTGCTGCTCAATTCGGCCAACGCGAAGTTCCCGGACGGCCTGGCCAATTCCTCCGGACAGGTCGGCAAGAACTACATGCGGCACATGACCGGCTCGGTCTACGCGATCTTCGACCGGCCGGTGAACATGTACCGCGGCACGACCATGGCCGGCATCGTGACCGACGAGAGCCGCAACGACCCGAACCGCGGCTTCTTCGGCGGCTACGAGATGGAGACGCTGTCGCTGGGCGTCCCCTTCATGGCGGCGTTCCTCAACCCGGGCGCCTGGGGCCGCGAGTTCGCCAGCGACATGGAGGGCTACGACCACATGGCCGGCATGTGGCTGGTCGGCGAGGACATGCCGCAGGAGAAGAACGCGATCACCCTGCATCCGAGCGAGAAGGACCAGTTCGGCCTGCCGGTGCCCAACGTGAACTTCGACGATCACGCCAACGACATCGCCATGCGCAATCACGCCTTCAAGCAGGGCTCGGCGGTGTACGAGGCGGCCGGGGCGCTCAAGACCATCGAGGTCCCGCCCTACCCCTCGACGCACAACCTGGGCACCTGCCGCATGAGCGAGAAGGCGGCGGACGGCGTCTGCAACAAGCACGGGCAGACCCACGACATCGCCAACCTGTTCGTCTCGGACGGCAGCCAGTTCACCAGCGGCGGCGGGGAGAACCCGACGCTGACCATCGTGACCCTGGCCATCCGTCAGGCGGAATACATCGCCGATCAGATGGGCAAGAAGAACATCTGACCGCGTCTTCCGCCGTCGACCTGCCGGATCCCCCGGGCCGCACGCGGCCCGGGGCTTTCCTTGCCGCGCCGCCCCCAACCGGTGCTATGCTCGCCCTCGTTGCGAAGCTACCGCACATTCAACCGGGAGGGGAATTCGAACCGTGCTCAAGGAGTTCAAGGAATTCGCCATGCGCGGCAACGTGCTCGACATGGCGGTGGGCATCATCATCGGTGCCGCGTTCGGCAAGATCGTCACCTCGCTGGTGAACGACCTCATCATGCCGCCGATCGGCGTGCTGCTCGGCGGCGTGGACTTTTCCGAGATCTATCTCAACCTGTCGGGCGGCAGCTACGAATCCCTGGCGGCGGCGAAGGAGGCCGGGGCGGCGACGATCAATCTCGGCGTCTTCATCAACACGGTGCTCAATTTCCTGATCGTCGCCTTCGCGATCTTCCTGCTGATCCGCAACGTGAACCGCTTGAAGCGCAAGGAGGAGGTCGCGCCGGCGCCGGCGCCGACGACCCGGGATTGCCCGCACTGCCTGTCGGCGATTCCGATCAAGGCGACGCGCTGCGCCCACTGCACCGCCGAGCTCGAGCCGGCGTAGCGGCGAACTCAGGCGCCGCTGCCGCCGCCCGTCGCATAGGGCAGGAGCGCCTCGGTCACGGCGGCGTTCTCCGGCGTCGCGACGCCGAGCTCGCGGCCCAGGCGCACGATCTCGCCGTTGAGCCACTCGAGCTCGAGCCGCCGGCCGTGCTCCAGGTCGCCCAGCATCGAGGTCTTCATGTCGCCCGGCAGGTCGTCCATGAAGCCGAGCGTACGCTCGGCCGTGTCGGGCGCGAGCAAGATGCCCTTGGCGCGGCCGACGGCGACCGCCTCGGCGATCATCGCGGCCAGGCGCGCGCGCCGCTCCGGGTCCGCCAGGATCGGGCCGATCGGCGCGCGGTAGAAGCAGGTCGCGCCGGCCATGGGCGCCAGGAAGACGAATTTGCGCCAGATGTCCTTGTCGATCTCGGCGCTCGCCTTGGCCTCGATGCCGGCGCCCTCGCAGGCCGCCAGCAGGGCGTCCTGGCGCCAGCTCCGGCTGCCGTCGCGCTCGCCGAAGACGATGCGCGCCATGGTGCCGCTGTGGCGGATGACTCCCGGGCGCTCGATCGCGGCGGCGATTTGCGCGGTCGCGCCCATGACGTTGCCGGGCGCCAGGATCTCGCTCAGGCGGTCCTCGACCGTGACGCCGTTCTGGAACGGCAGGACCGCGGTGTCGCGCGCGACGAGCGGACGGATCTGTTCGGCCGCCGCGTCGACGTCCCACAGCTTGACGCAGAACAGCACGTAGTCGCAGAAGCCGATCTCGGCCATGTCGTCGCTGACCCAGGGCTTGTCGAGGCGGATGTCGCCGTTGGCCGACAGCACGGTCAGGCCGTCGGCCTCCATCGCCTTGCGGTGCGCCCCGCGGGCGATGAAGGCGACCTCGTTGCCGTCGGCCGCGAGCCGGGCGCCGAAGTAGCCGCCGACCCCGCCGACACCCATGACCGCGTACTTCATGGCCTGACCCCGATCGCGCTCGTTCGCACAGTCAATCTCCGGCTACTCCCCGGCCACTCCCCCGACGCCGCGCGCGCCTACTTCAGCGCCTCGCAGGCCTTGCGGATCCGGCCGCAGGCCGCCTCCAGCGCCTCGGTCGAGGTGGCGTAGGAAATGCGGAAATAGGGCGACAGGCCGAAGGCCTCGCCCTGCACCGCGGCGACGCCGACCGACTCCAGCAGATAGGTGACGAAGTCGCCGTCGGAGCCGATGGTCTTGCCGTCCGGCGTCTTCTTGCCGATCGTCCCGGCGCAGGAGGGATAGACGTAGAACGCACCCTCCGGCTTGTGGCAATGCAGGCCCGGGCATTTGTTCAGCAGGTCGACCACCAGGTCGCGGCGCGACTTGAACACCTCGTTGTGTTCGGCGATGAAGTCCTGCGGCCCGTTGAGCGCCTCGACCGCCGCCGCCTGGCTGACCGACGAGGGATTCGAGGTGCTCTGCGACTGCACCTTGGCCATGGCCTTGATCAGGTCCTTCGGCCCGCCGGCGAAGCCGATGCGCCAGCCGGTCATGCAGTACGCCTTGGAGACGCCGTTCATGGTCAGCGTGCGTTCGTAGAGCGTCGGCTCGACCTGGGCCGGCGTCACGAACTCGAAGTCGTCGTAGACCAGGTGCTCGTACATGTCGTCGGTCAGCACCCAGACCTGCTCGTGCCGCTTCAGGACGTCGGTGATGGCCTGCATCTCCGCGCGGCTGTAGGCCGCGCCGGTCGGGTTCGACGGGCTGTTGAGGATGATCCACTTGGTCTTCTTGCCGATCGCCGCCTCGAGGTCGTCGGGCTGCAGCTTGAACTGGTTGTTCTGCGTGCAGGGCACGATGACCGGCTCGCCCTCGGCCAGCAGCACCATGTCGGGATAGGACACCCAGAACGGCGCCGGCACGATGACCTCGTCGCCCGGATCGAGCGTCGCCATCAGCGCGTTGTACAGCACCTGCTTGCCGCCGGTGCCGACGGTGATCTGCTCCGGCGCGTAGTCGAGGCCGTTGTCGCGCTTGAACTTGGCGGCGACGGCGGCCTTGAGCTCGGGCGTGCCGTCGACGTTGGTGTATTTCGTCTCGCCGCGGCGGATGGCGGCGATCGCCGCGTCCTTGATGTTGTCCGGCGTGTCGAAGTCCGGTTCGCCGGCGCCCAGCCCGATGATGTCCTTGCCGGCAGCCTTGAGCTCACGCGCCTTCTGCGTGACCGCCATGGTGGGCGACGGCTTGATGCGCGACAAACGCTCCGCGATGATCGCCATGGATCGCGACTCCCCTTCGGTAGGCTCCGTGAAACTGCCGGCCGGCCCGCGCCGAACCGGTGCGCGGCAAGCGGTCCGCACGGTAGCCAACCCCCCGGTCGCGCGCAACCGGCCAGCGCGCAAGCCGCCCCCGAACCGCCACAATAGATCACGGGACCGCCCCAATCCCGCTTCGCGCGCGCCGCTTTTCCCGGTCATGACTCCTCGGCATAGGCCCGGCGTCGGGGGACGCCGGCGCCCCGGCCAACGACATGAAGGGGACCCACCATGTCGTACACTCATTTCCACAAAACCATATTTGCCAACGCACAGTGCGTCATCGCGCCCGGCCGTGGCCGTGCGTACCGCGGGCCGGCCGCCCGGATCGCGCCGGCCCTCTCCGCCCTCTTGCTCCTGCTCGCCCTGTCCGCCCTGGCGGCCCTGCCGGCGCACGGCCAGACCGCCGCCGGCAGTCCGCCCGCCGCCAGTCCGGCCGCCGAAGCCCCGGCCGGCCTGTTCTTCAAGGCCGCGGACCGGGACGGCGCCTTCGAGGCGCCGCTGCTGATGAGCGACGTGCGGATCGCGGTCAACGGGCTGGCCGAGCGCGTCACGCTGCGCCAGCACTTCGTCAACCCGAGCGCGTCCTGGATGGAGGGCATCTACGTCTTCCCGCTGCCCGAGCGCTCCGCCGTCGACCGTCTCACCATGTGGATCGGCGATCGCCGGGTCGAAGGCCGCATCCTCGAGCGCGAGGAGGCGCGCCGCGCCTACGAGAAGGCCAAGGCCGAAGGCCGTCGCGCTGGGCTTCTGGCCTCGCACCGCGCCAACGTCTTCGTCACTTCGGTCGCCAACGTCGGACCCGGCGACGAGGTCGTGATCGAGATCGAGTATCAGGACCATGTCGCGTACCGCGACGGCACCTTCGCCCTGCGCTTCCCCATGGTCGTGGCGCCGCGCTTCACGCCGCCCGGCGAGGAAGTGCCGGTGGCCGGCGCCGAGCCGCGCGTGCAGCCCGCCAGCGCGACCGCGCCGGGCCGCGACCTCTTCGGCCCCGTCGCGCGGCCGGCCGCGGGGCCGCGCAATCCGCTGTCCCTGACGGTGACGCTCGACGCCGGGCTGCCCCTGGCGAAGGTCGAGAGCCTCTATCACGAGGTCGCCGTCACCGCGCCGGACGCACGGCGGCGGCGCATCACCCTGGCGGCGGGCAGCGTGCCCGCCGACCGGGACTTCGTGCTGGAATGGACGCCGCAGGTCGGCAGCGCACCGGAGGCCGCGGTGTTCGGCGAGGAGGTCGCCGGCGAAAGCTATCTCGCCGTCCTCATGGTGCCGCCGCGCGACAGCGGCGACGCGCCGCGGCCGCCGCGCGACCTGATCTTCGTGCTCGACACCTCGGGCTCCATGCACGGCCCCTCGCTCGAGCAGGCCAAGGCGGCCCTGGTCCTGGCGCTCGACCGCCTGCGCCCGACGGACCGCTTCAACATCATCCGCTTCGCCGGCGACAGCGAGCGCCTGTTCCGGATCCTGCGGCCGGCCGACCCGCGCAGCCTCGCACTCGCGGCGCACTGGCTGCACGGGCTGCGGGCCGACGGCGGGACCATGATGCGCCCGGCCCTCCTGCAGGCCCTGGCCGAGCCGCCGGCGCAGGATCGGCTGCGCCAGATCGTCTTCCTGACCGACGGCGCGGTCAGCAACGAGGACGCCTTGTTCGCCGACATCGCGGGGCGCCTCGGCAGCGCGCGGCTGTTCACGGTCGGCATCGGCTCGGCGCCGAACAGCCACTTCATGCGCAAGGCCGCCGAGCTCGGCCGCGGCAGCTTCACCTACATCGGCAAGCTCGACGAGGTGAGCACACGCATGGGGGCCCTGCTGCGCCGCCTCGAGCGTCCGGCCCTGACCGACCTGCGCGCCGTCTGGTCGTTGCCCGACGCGGCGCAGCCGGAGGCCTATCCCGCACCCCTGCCCGACCTCTACGACGGCGAGCCGGTCGTCGTGACGGCGCGCATTCCCGTCGCCCTGGCGGCGCTCCGCGGCCGCCTCGAGGTGACCGGCCGGCGCGGCGGCGCCATCTGGCGGCGCAGCCTGACGCTCGCGCAGATCGCGCCGGCGCAGGGCATCGCGCCGCTCTGGGCGCGCGCCAAGATCGACCGCATCGAGGATGGCCTGGCACGCGGCGAGGATCCGGCCAAGGTCCGCAGCGCCGCGCTGCAGGTCGCCCTCGCCCACCGTCTGGTGACGCGCTACACCAGCCTGGTCGCGGTCGACGACGCGCCGCCGGTGCGGCCGCAGGACGCGGGCCTCGAGTCGCGCGAGGTGCCGCGCGCCCTGCCGGCCGGTTGGAACTACGCCAAGGTCTTCGGGCCGGACGCGGCCGAGATGAAGCTGCGCCGCCTGCCGCCCGACCTGCTGCAGCGCATCAACGCGGTGGGCGAGCCCGTCGCGCTGCCGCAGACGGCGACCCCGGCGCTGCTCCAGGCCCTCATCGGCCTCGGGCTGCTGCTGTTCGGCGCGCTGCTCATCGTCTGGTGGCGGCGCGGCGACCGCGCGGCCGGCCGTGCGTAGCCGGCGTCCTGTCCTGCTGCTCGGGCTGCTCGCCCTCGGCCTGGGGGGCTGGCAGCTCGGCGGCGCGGCCTGGATCGAAGGCAAGGCCTGGGTGGCGCAGATCCTGCTGGCGCGCGCCTGGGCCGAGACGCGGGACGGCACGGAGCACGCCCGCCCCTGGCCCTGGGCCGACACCTGGCCGGTCGCCCGCCTGACGGTGCCGGCCCTCGGGGTCGAGCGCATCGTGCTGGCCGGAGCGAACGCCCGGGTTCTCGCCTTCGGTCCGACCTATCTCGAGTCGAGCGCCCCGCCGGGCACCGACGGCGACAGCATCCTGACCGGCCACCGCGACACCCATTTCCACTTCCTCAAGGATCTGGCGGTCGGCCAGGCCATCGAGATCGAGCGCCCCGACGGCGTCCGGCGCCGCTACACGGTCCGCTCCGCCGAGGTCATCGATGCCCGTCGGGCCTATCTGCTGCCCGGCGACGGCGGCGCGGTGCTGTCGCTGGTGACCTGCTATCCCTTCGACGCGGTGGTCCCCGGCGGGCCGCTGCGCTACGTCGTCACGGCCACGGCGACGCCGCCATAAGTTAATGAAATTACACATATTTTTTATCAGGCGCCGGGCCGGGCAGCCGCTCCATTCAGCGAATCCTTAACCCTTTTCGTTGATCATGAACGGGCCGTGGAGGGGCCGGCCGTTGCGGCGTCCAGACGGGCCGGCGCCTCTGCCGATCGGCTTCGTTCCAGCGCGCGCCTGCACCCCGTTCCGGGCAGACGATCGACCCTTGGAAGCGACGAGCGAACATCCGGGCGGCGACCAGGAGGCGATCAGGATCTTGGACGAGGGCAGCAAATCCGAACGGGAGCGTCGGCCGGCCGCGCCGCGCGCCGCGGAGCCGTCGGAGTCACGGGTGCCGGACCTGGGCGACCCGCTGTTCCGCGCTTTCATCGACAACCTGCCCTACGAGGTCTTCATCCGCGATTCGCGCTCGCGCTTCGTGCTGGTCAACCGCGAATGGGAGCGGGTCCAGGGCCTGACGTGCCGCGACGTGATCGGCAAGTCCGTGCACGAAATCTACGACGCCGCCTTGGCGAACATCTTCCAGGCCCAGGATCGGCAGGTGCTGGAGACGGGCGACCCGATCGACCGGGAGGTGGAGGTGCCTTCGGCGCAGGGACTGCAAACCTTCCGCACGGTGAAGTTCCCTGTGTCGCTTCCGAACCGCGCCGAGCCCATCGTCTGCGCGATCGTGCTAAATATGACGAAGAGCAAGCAGGCGGAGGAGTCGCTGCGCCAAAGCGAGGGCCTGTTCCGCGCCGTCGTCGACAACTCCCCGACCAAGATTCACATCAAGGACACCGAGGGCCGCTACATCCTGGTGAACCGCGTGGCCGAGGCCCTGTTCGGCGTCAGCGACGCGGAGGCCAGGGGCAAGACGACGGATGAGATCTTTCCCCGCGAGACCGCCGAGAAGTTCGTCGCCCACGACGCGGCGGTCCTGGAGTCGGGCGAAGCCATCGAACAGGAGGAGGAGTGGGCGCGCGAGGACGGCGTCCACACCTATCTGACGGTCAAGTTCCCGATCCGCGAGCCGGCCGGCCGGCCGATCGGCGTCGGGGCCATCGGGACCGACATCACGGCACACAAGAAGGCCGCGGGACTGAGCCAGCGGCTCGGGCGCATCCTCGACGGTTCGTTCAACGAGGTCTACCTTTTCGATGCCGAGACCTATCGCTTCGTTCAGGTCAACCAGGGCGCCTTGAACAACCTCGGCTACTCCTTGGACGAGCTCAGGCGGATGACCCCCTGGGACCTGAAACCGGAATACGATGCCGAGAGTTTCAAGAGGGCCGTCGCTCCCCTGCAGCGCGGCGAGGTCGAGCTGCTGGTCTTCGAGACCGAACATCGCCGCAAGGACGGCAGCCTTTATCCCGTAGAAGTCCGCCTGCAGCTTTCGCGCGCCGAGTCGCCGGCTATTTTCGTCGCCGTCCTAGCGGACATCAGCCAACGCAAGATGGCCGAGGATGAATTGAAGCGGCGGGTGGCCGAGCTCGAGGAGACCAAGGCGGTCATGGAGCGGCGAAACTACGAGGTCGCCCAGCTTGCCGAGGAATTGGCCATAGCGCGCGACCAGGCGGAGGCCGCCAACCGCGCCAAGTCCGAGTTTCTCGCCACGATGAGTCACGAGCTGCGGACCCCGTTGAACGCGATCATCGGCTTCTCGGAGATCATCGAGACCGAATCGCTGGGGCCGATCGACAACGACAAGTACCGCGACTATGCCGGCGACATTCAGAGCTCGGGACAGCACCTGCTCGAGCTCATCAACGACATCCTGGACCTCTCCAAGATCGAGTCCGGCATGGACGAGTTGAGCGAGGAGGTCGTCGATATCGCGGAGATCGTCCAGTCGGTCTCGACGCTGGTCCGGCAGCGCGCCGAGCGGCAGGGCGTGCGCCTGGCTTTCGAGCTGGGGCACCATTTCACGCGGCTGCGAGCGGACCGGCGAAAGGTGAAACAGATTCTGGTCAATCTGACCGCCAATGCGATCAAGTTCACGGACCAGGGCGGCCGAGTGACGATCAAGAGCTGGTCGCATCCCGAAAGCGGCTGCGTCCTGCAAGTGATCGACAGCGGGATCGGCATCGCGCTCGCCGACATCCCCAAGGCGCTGTCCCAGTTCGGCCAGATCGACAGCAGCCTCTCGCGCCAGCACCCGGGAACCGGGCTCGGCCTGCCGTTGGCCAAGGCCATGATCGAAATGCACGGCGGCTCCCTCGACCTGCAGAGCAAGCCCGGCGTCGGAACGACCGTGACCCTACGCTTCCCGGCCGAGCGCATTATCGAGATATCCGGCCTGCGCCCGATGGCCGAGAGCGCCGGCGGCGCGACATAGCGCCCCGGTGCCGCCCCGCCCGGGCCCCGGGAGCGTAGCGAAGCGATCGGGCTTCGGCGTCTAGGCCTCGCGCGCGATCTCGACGAAGGTTTCGTTGTAGCAGGCACCGTCCTCGATATCCGTCCTGATGTCGGACGATATCAAGGCGTTCACGGTCTGCCCGGTCGCGCTGGTGGCAAGCCAGGTACCCTTGGGGCTGTACAGGACGCCGGGAAGAACCGCATCGGTCACGCGCGCCGTCAGGACGACTTCGCCGCGCTCGTTCCGGGTGCGCACCCGATCGCCGTCGGCGACACCGCGCCCCGCCGCGTCCTCGGGATGGATCTCGACGATCTCGGGCCCTTGCGAGTCGGTGCAGCCGCCGAAGGTCGCGTTCGTGCGCCGCGCCGACGACGGCGAGATCAGCGTCAGGGGATAGGCGCGCTCCACCGGCTCGTAGCGGGGGACGCCGTAGCCGAAGCGATCTTCGAGGTCCTGGGAGAACAGCTCGATCCTGCCCGACGGCGTGGCCGGCGTCACCGTCGCGCACATCACGAGCGGCCCGCCCTCCGAGGACGCCATGTCCAGGGCGCGGTCCAGCGGGAGCTCGCTCGGCCGCAGGCCGGTCAATCTGGCGTCGTCGTGCCGGAACGCGGCGTCCATCAGCTCGCGGTCGCTCTCCTGGAACATCGGGTCGTCGAAGCCGAAGCGCCGGGCGAGGCGGCGAAAGATCTCGGTATTCGGCAAGGATTGGCCGACGCAGGGAATCACCGCGGCGGCGCGCTGCAGATAGCTGTGACCGTAGGCGCCGTAGATGTCGTCGTATTCGAAGTGGCTCGCGGCCGGCAGAACCACGTCGGCATAGGACATGGAGTCCGTCAGGGTGATGTCGCACCCGGCGATGAAAAGGTCGTCGCGGCTCAACGCGCGTCGCATGCGATTCTGGTCGGGATGCGTGCAGACCGGGTTGTGATTGTAGATGAAGAGGGCGGCGATCGGCGGCGCCAGCGTGTCGTCCAAGAGATGCTTGCCAACGTCGACGATATTGAACGTCCGGGTGCCAGCCGGAACCAGGTCGGGCCGCTGCAGGTCGTTCGTCGTCTTCGGAAACGCCAGGCCCGGCTTGGCGATGACGCCTGCGCCCGGGCGCCCGAAATGACCGGTCAAAGCCTGCAGGGCCATGGCCGCGCGCAGGCCCGATCCGCCGCTCCTGCCGCGTTCGATGCCGTTGCCCAGGGAAACGGCCACGCGCTCCGCGGATTCGTACCAGGACGCCAGGGTGTCGAATTGCGCCCGGTCCAGGCCGCAGATCCGCGACATGCGATCGACGCCGTACTTCCGGGCCTCGGCCATGAACGCGTCCTGGCCGGCGACCCAACGGTCGAGGAAGGCCCGGTCGAAGGCGTCGCGTCGCTCCAGTTCGGCCGCCAGCGCCAGGCCGAGCACCACGTCGGTCCCGGGGCGGATCTGCAGGAACAGGTCGGCCTGCTCGGCGATCTTGGTGCGCTTGGGGTCGATCACGACGAGCCTTGCGCCACGGCGGCGGGCCGCCTTGATGACGCGCGCGAGGTGCAGGTTCGAGACCGTGACGTTGTTGCCCCAGACGACGATCAGGTCGGACTCCGCGGCCTGCTCGGGTGCCATGCCCGGCGCCGCGCCGAACAGGCTGGTATAGGCCGTGCCGCGCACGGCACCGCACAGCGGGCCGCGGTCGAGCAGCGTGGCCCCCAGCTTGTGGAAGAAGCGGCGGTCCATGGATCCGCCGGCCAGCTCGCCGTGGGGGCCGGCATAGTTGAGCGGCAGCACCGCCTGCGGGCCATGCGCCGCGATGGCGCGGGAGAACCCGTCGTAGATCCTGTCCAGGGCCTCGTCCCAGCCGATCGCTTCGAAGGCCGAGGCGCCCCTCGCGCCCACTCTGCGCAGCGGCCGCGTCAGGCGGCGCTGGCCGTGCACGAACTCCGGATACGACCGGGTGACCTTGGTGCAGACGACGCCGGCGGTGTAGCGGTTGGCTTTGGAGCCGCGCACCGCCACAACGCGCCGGCCGTCCGTCGTCACCGAAAGGCTGCAGGTATCCGGACAGTCCAGCGGGCAGACGCTGGGCCGCGTTCGAGTCTCGCCGCTGACCGCCATCGCCGCTCGGGTCTCCGATCCGTCTCGCGCCCGCCGGCGACCGCCACGGCTTTCCGGCGGTCGGGGCGCTTCGCGCTAAGGATAGTGGCGGAGCGGCCGTCAATCAAAAGCGATCTGTCATGGCGGTCGGCATGGCATCCGCCGCCGCGCCCCTTGGCGGCAGTGTCATGGCGAAGGCCCCGGCGGGTCGACTCCGCCTGCGTTTTCGGCGAGGATCGCGGGCGCCAAGGCATCGGGGGCATCGAGATCATGTGGAAAGCCGTGCTGGCCGGCGTTGCCCTCGTCGCAATCGCGGCCGCGTCGGGCTGCGCCTCGTCGCGCGGTCCGCTGCAGGTGGATGTCCGCCAGATCGAGGAATCGGCGGGCTTCGCCCGCGCCGAGGTGGCCGTCACCAACAGCGGGGTCCGGGCCGGCTATAAGCAGGTGACGATCCGCTGCGTCTGGTCGCACCAGGGCCAGGCGGTCGCCCAGGGCGCGGCGACGGCGTGGAACCTCGGCTATCGCGAGACCGCCGTCATCGAGCCGGCGGCCGAGCTCCGAGGTGCGGCATTCGATTCGGTCGCCTGCAAGGTGAACTGGGCGATCGAGAACTGACGCCGCGCACTCCGCGCCGGAGGGCCCGGCCCGCGGAATGTCGAGAGTCTAATGCAAGGCCGCCATGCGAGGCTGGCGTCGACGGCGGGGGTCGCGGCCATCGATGCGCCCTTGTCTCTCGGCCGGGGTCTTGCGGCCGTCCGCCCGCGCGGCCCAGAAGTCGGCGTCCGAGCTGAACTCGCCGAACCGGGACAGGAGCTCGCCAATCTCGTCGTCCGAGACGAACCCGGTCTCCCGCAGGGCGACCTTCAGGTAATCGAAGAACCGGTCTTCGCCGGCGTCGCGCGTTTCCATCCAGTAGTCCACGACGCCGGTCACATACCCGAGCAGGTCGCGCTGCGGCTTCATTGCCGGGACGACGCTTCGCGGTCGGCGGGATCGCTGTCCGGCCTCGGCGGCGACGCCGCCGCGGCGGCCTCGTCCTCGGGCTCGGGTTCCGAGGGCGGATCGCCGGCCGCTTTGGGCTTGACCTTGGCGGCGACCTCCGCGAGCAACGCGTCGCGCCGCGCAGCCAGCGGCGTGCCGCCCGGCGTCCGGCGCATCCAGCGCCCGACCCGCTCGATCACGGCGCCGACCCCGTCGGTCTTGATGATGTAGTCGTCGCCCCCGGCGGCGATGCATTTGTGCACGAACCCGAGCTGATCGAAGACCGTCAGGAACACGATCGGGACTTCCCCGTCGCAAACCTTGCGCGCCCGCGCACAGGTCTCGATGCCGTTCAACTTCGGCATCTGGATATCGAGCAGAATGAGCTTCGGCCCGACGACGTTCAGCAGGTTCAGGACTTCCCGGCCGTCGGACACGGCGACCACGTTGTAGCCGGCTGCGGTCAGCGCGTCGCCGTAGAGCTTGCGCAGTTTCGGATTGTCTTCGGCGAACAGGATGACGCCCGAGCTAGCCATGGGCCGCCCTTTCGGCGCGGTCGCCGGTGTCGCCGGCGACGCGCTCCGCCGGGAAACGGATGGTGACCGTGGTGCCCTGCCCAAGCCGGCTCTGCAGGTCCAGCGAGCCGCCGTGCGTCTCCATCAGCGTCTTGGCCAGAGGCAGGCCGATTCCGGCGCCGTCGTGCCTGCGGGCCAGGGCGTTGTCGACCTGTTGGAACGGAGTCAGCGCCTTGGGAATGTCGGCCAGGGTCATGCCGATCCCGTTGTCCGAGACCTGGAAGACATAGCCGCTTTGCCGAGAGCACCACGCCTTGATCGTGACCAGGCCGCCCGGCGGCGTGAACTTGACCGCGTTGGTCAGAAGGTTGACGAAGATCTGCTTCACGCGGCGCTTGTCGGCACGCAGGAGCGGCGGGCTCGCGGGCACGTCGATGCGGATTTCGGTTTCGCAGCGCGCGGCCCGCTCCTGCACCAGCGTGACGGCCTCGTTGATGAGCTCGGCGACCTCAATCTCGTCGTCGTGCAGGCTGTCGGCGCCGGACTCGATCTTCGCCAGGTCGAGAATGTCGTTCACCAGTTGCAGCAGGTACTGGCCGGCGTTGTGGATGTCCCGGACGTATTCCTGGTGCTTCGCGGGCACCTGGATCTTCGGGTCGCGTTCGTATTCGCGCTGCATCAGGTCGGAAAACCCGATGATCGCGTTGAGCGGCGTGCGCAGCTCGTGGCTCATGTTGGCCAGAAAGGTCGTCTTCGCCCGGATGTCGGCCTCGGCCCGCTCCAGGGCGCCGACCAGCTGCGAAACGACATGCTCGACGCGCGGGGTCGACGTCGCGGCCCCGAGCGGCAACCCGGCGTCGGCGGCCACCTGGTCGCCTCGGACGGCATGGCCGGCGATATCGGCGCTCGCCGGGACCGGCGGCACTCCCGGCGGCACGGCGGCCCGATCGAGCAGGCCGGCCGCCGAGCCGTCGTCCCGGTTCAACCGCAGCGTGATCGGCACGCAGAAGACCCAAGCCACCAGGGCGCCGAAAGAGGCGATCAAGGCGTATTCCCAGCGGTGAGTTTCGCTCGTCGGGCCGACGGCCGAGGCATCACCGAACAGCGCGCCGTCCAGGACGAACACCCCCGTCGTGGCCAGGGCGAAGATCAATACCGCCGCGACCGCCGCCACACTCGCAAAATGTTGAATACGCATTGCAAACGAATTCTCCTGGGAATTGCCCGGAGAATAAACTTTGGGTTGTAAATAATTTGTATAAGGAACTGACCGTTCGTATCACTTTGGGCGGCCATTTATTCTCGCAGCAATGCATTATTTCCCGGTGTGAACAAAATAGGGATAAATGCCCTGACTTTGGCGACGGTTCCGCCCGGGCCGGCGGCGCGGCGCTCGCGTTAGGATTGAATCCAGCTACGCTCCCCCGGAGCCCGCCGCCCGAACGCGCGCCGGAGGCGCTTGCCGGTTCTCTATTGCGCGTGCGGAGGCGCCGGCCGGGGCGGCGGTGCGGCTCAGCTTCGCCGGTCGAAGACGACGCCGAGCAGCAGTCCGACGGCAAAGGCGGCCATCAGGCTGGCGAAGGGGCGCGTTTCGATCTGATGCACGGTGGTCTCGGCCATGCGCTTCGAGGAGTCCTGCGCCCGATGCCACGTCGATCGGGCCGAGTCGTAGGCCAAATGCGCGCGGTCCTCGGCCATCCCGCCGACCGTGCGGGTCAGGCGCTCGAGGTCCTCGCGCAAGGCCGCGATGTCTTCGTTTAGGGCGCCGTTGTCGCGCGGGGCCGTTTGTTCCGCCATGGAAATCCTCCTTTGCGAAGCGTGTAGAGGCAAGACTTCAAGCTGACTTGCAAACGCCTCAGGAGGCGTGTGGTTCCCACCTGGCCCGATCGCCGAAGACGTCGCCGGTGCGCTGTCGGCCGCCGCCGCCCGGCGGGCCCGACACCGTCCAGCAATGGCCACAGTGATGTCCAACCATGGCCGCAATCCTTCGCAGAATTGAGAGGGTGACACGCTCGTGCTTTTTCCGGCTCTCGCATAGTGGAGGAATTGAAAATGCGGACATCCTTTATCGCCGCGGCCCCGGCCGCGGCGCTCCTGGGCCTCGGCGCGCTTACGGCCGGGACCGTCCTGCCGACCACGGCCGGCGCCCGCTCGGCGCAGTTCCAGACGGCCGACGTCGTCAACGTGACCGTCAGCTTCAACACCCAGGTTCCCCTGTCCGACCTGAGCGAGGAGGCGCTGGCCGAATCGCAGACCGCCGGGCGGAAGTTCGTCTATCGCATGGCGCGCGACGAATGCGCGGTCCTCAAGTCGACGATCGCCAGGACCTGCCGGCTGGCCAACCTCAACGTCGGAACCCAGGTCCAGCGCCCCAATGGCCAGAACCCGGTGCTGCTCTACATCAACGGCAACGCCAATTTCACGATCAGCCTGAAGGACGGACCCGAGGAATAAGGCGTCCGGAGCGGCCGCCGCGGCGCGGCCCCTCGCGCCGCGGTTCCCGGGCCCTTGCCGTCGCGCGCCCGCTGCGCATAGCTTGTGCGCAGGAACACTCGGGGAGGCGGCATGGCACGGACCGGGACGGACTCGTTGGACGGCGGCTGCACCTGCGGCGCCGTGCGCTACCGCATGACGACGCGGCCGATGTTCGTGCATTGCTGCCACTGCCGCTGGTGCCAGCGCGAGACCGGCTCGGCCTTCGTGCTCAACGCGTTGATCGAGGCGGAGCGGGTCGTCCTGCTCGCGGGCGCGCCGAACGTGGTGGATACGCCCTCCGCCAGCGGCAAGGGCCAGAAGATCGCGCGCTGCCCCAGCTGCCGCATCGCCCTGTGGAGCACCTACGCGGGCGCCGGCGACAAGATACGCTTCCTGCGCGTCGGCACGCTCGACACGCCGGACAGCCTGCCGCCCGACATCCATATCTACACGATGTCGAAGCAGCCCTGGGTGCTACTGCCGCCGGACACGCCGGCCGTCTCCGAATACTACGACCGCAAGCTTTACTGGCCCGAAGAGAGCCTGGCGCGTGGCGCCGCGCTCTTCGCGTAGCACCGTCCTTCCGCGACGCGACGCCAACGGACGCAGGGCACCGACCGCCGTTGGGTCGTGCCGACCTCCACCGCCAAGTGGGACACAGGGGATACTGGAATGAAACCGAGGATTAGCATGATCACGCTCGGGGTGGCGGATCTCGAAAAAGCGAGCACGTTCTACCGGGACGGGCTGGGATTCCCGCAGAGGGACTCGCCGCCCGAGGTCGCCTTCTTCACCTTGAACGGGACCTGGCTGGGCCTGTTCGCGCGCGAGTCGCTCGCCGAGGACGCAATGGTTTCGGCGGAAGGGCAGGGCTTCAGCGGCTTCGCCCTCGCTCACAACGTGACCTCGGAAGCCGACGTCGACCAAGTTCTGGCGCAGGCCGCCGCGGCCGGCGGTACGCTCACCAAGTCGGCCCGGAAGACGTCGTGGGGCGGATATTCGGGCTACTTCAAGGACCCGGACGGGTACCTCTGGGAGGTCGCCCACAATCCCTTCTTTTGGATCGGACCGAGCGACGCGTGACGACGCGCGGCCGGGCGTCGTCGGTCGAGGCGTCGCCGCCGCACGGAAACGCGAACGGGGCCGGACGGCTTGCGCCCGGCCCCGCCGATCGTCTCGGGGAACGCTGTGCGCCCTAGCAGTCGAGCGTGTTGTCGCGCTCCCACTGGCTCAGCGTGGTGGAGTAGCTCTTCCACTCCTGCAGCTTCAGCTTGACGTAGCTGTCGACCAGCTCGTCGCCGAAGCCGGCGCGGATCACCTTGTTCTTGTCGAACAGGCGGACCGCGTCGAGCATGTTGAGCGGCAGGCGCTTGATCCGCTTCATGCGCGAGCCCTCTTCGTACATGTTGACGTCGAGGCGCGGCCCCGGGTCGCGCTTGTTCTCCATGCCGTCGAGGCCCATGACCAGGGCGCCGGCCTGCATGAGATAGGGGTTGGCGGCGCCGTCCATCAGGCGCAGCTCGAAGCGGCCCTCGTCAGGGATGCGGATCATGTGCGTGCGGTTGTTGCCGGAATAGCTGATCGCGTTGGGCGACCAGGTCGCGCCCGACAGCGTCACCGTGGCGTCGATCCGCTTGTAGCTGTTGACCGACGGGTTGAACACCGCCGCCATCGAATCGGCGGTCTCCATGACGCCGCCGAGGAACTGGTAGGCCAGCTTGGACATGCCGAGCTCGCCCTTCGGGTCGTGGAACAGGTTCTTCTTTCCGGTCTTGTCCCACAGCGACACGTGCGCGTGGCAGCCGCTGCCGGTCAGCCGCGGAAAGGGCTTCGGCATGAAGGTCGCGCGCAGGCCGTGCTTCTCGGCAATCGCCTTGACCATGTACTTGAAGAAGACGTGGCGGTCGGCCGTCACCAGGCAGTCGTCGTAGTCCCAATTCATCTCGAACTGGCCGTTGGCGTCCTCGTGGTCGTTCTGATAGGGGTTCCAGCCCAGCGCGATCATGGAATCGCAGATCTCCTTGATCACGTCGTAGCGCCGCATCAGGGCCGCCTGGTCGTAGCACGGCTTGGCCTGGGTATCGCGCCGGTCGGCGATCGCGGTGCCGTCGTCGTTGATCAGGAAGTACTCGCACTCGACCCCGGACTTCATCCGGTAGCCCTTCTTGGCGGCGCGCTCGACCTGGCGCTTCAGCGCGACCCGCGGCGAAGCCTCGACCGGCTTGCCGTCCATCACGAGGTCGCCCGCCAGCCAGCCGATCTCGGGCTGCCAGGGCAGTTGCATCAGGCTGTCGGGATCGGGGACCGAGAACATGTCCGGGTGCGCCGGCGTCATGTCGAGCCAGGCCGCGAAGCCGGCGAAGCCGGCGCCGTCGCGCTGCATCTGCCCGATCGCCCGGGCCGGCACCAGCTTGGCGCGCAGCACGCCGAACAGGTCCACGAAGCTGATCAGGAAATACTGAATCTTCTTTTCTTTGGCGACTTTCGCCAGATCGACAGCCATGTCCCCTTGCCTCCCCGTCGATGAAGTGTGGCGTCCGATTTTCTGCCCGCGGTTTTACCGCATTGCCTCAGAATTAGTAAGTGTTCTTTCCAGGAATCCAGCCGGTGCCGGCGAGCGGCACCTGCGCCATGGCGGCCGCCTCGACGGTGAGCGCCGCGAGGTCCTCCGGCTCCAGGTTGCGGACGTGGCTCTTGCCGCAGGCGCGGGCCAGCGTCTGCAGCTCCAGGACCATGGTGGTCAGGTAGTTCTTGATCAGGCGGGCACCGCGTTCCGGCTGCAGGCGCTCTTCCAGCTTGGGGTCCTGGGTGGTCACGCCGACCGGGCAGCGCCCGGTGTGGCAGTGATGGCAATAGCCGGGCTCGGTGCCCATGGCGTGATAGTCCTCGATGAAGACCGGCTTGTTGCAGCCGAGCGCCACCATCGCCGCCGAGCCGATCGACACCGCGTCGGCGCCCAGCGCCAGGGCCTTGGCCGCGTCGGCGCCGGAGCGGATGCCGCCGGAGACGATGAGCTGCACCTTGCGGTGCATGTCGAGTTCCTGCAGCGTCTCGACCGCCTGGCGCACGGCCGGCAGGGTCGGAATGCCGACGTGCTCGATGAACACGTCCTGGGTCGCCGCGGTGCCGCCCTGCATGCCGTCGAGCACCACGACGTCGGCCCCGGCCTTGACCGCCAGGGCGGTGTCGTAGCGCGTCCGGGTGGCGCCGACCTTGACGTAGATCGGCTTCTCCCAGTCGGTGATCTCGCGCAGCTCGTGGATCTTGATCTCCAGGTCGTCCGGGCCGGTCCAGTCGGGATGGCGGCAGGCGCTGCGCTGGTCGATGCCGACCGGCAGGTCGCGCATGCCGGCGACGCGCTCGGTGATCTTCTGGCCCAGCAGCATGCCGCCGCCGCCCGGCTTGGCGCCCTGCCCGACCACGACCTCGAGCGCGTCGGCGCGCCGCAGGTCGTCCGGGTTGAGCCCGTAGCGCGAGGGCAGCACCTGATAGACCAGGGTCTTGGAGGCGCGCCGCTCCTCCTCGGTCATGCCGCCGTCGCCGGTCGTCGTGCTGGTGCCCATCTCGGTCGCGCCGCGCCCGAGCGCCTCCTTGGCGTTGGCGCCGAGCGCGCCGAAGCTCATGCCGGCGATGGTGATCGGGATGCTAAGCGTGAGCGGCTTCTTGGCGAAGCGCGTGCCGAGCACGACGTCGGTGTCGCAGCGCTCGCGGTAGCCCTCCAGCGGGTAGCGCGACACCGAGGCGCCGAGCAGCACCAGGTCGTCGAAGGTCGGCACCCGGCGCTTGGCGCCGAAGCCGCGGATGTCGTAGACGCCCTGGTCGGCGGCGCGCTGGATCTCGGCCACCACCTGCGGCGGGAAGGTCGCCGAGGGGCGCAGGTTTCTGGGATCGACCGTCATGGCTTTCTCGCTCCGGGTCGCCGGGCGTCCCTAGTAGGACGCCGCGTGATCCACGTTGAAGTTGTACAGGCGCCGCGCCGAGCCGTAGCGCCGGAAGTCGCCGGGCTCGGCCTCGACGCCGGCCCGGACCAGCAGGTCCTGCAGCAGCTCGAGATGCTCCGGGCGCATCTCCTTCTCGACGCAGTCGGCGCCGAGCGAATCGACCGTGCCGCGCACGAAGAGGCGCGCCTCGTAGATCGAGTCGCCGAGGTCGTGGCCGGCGTCGCCGCAAACCACCAGGTTGCCCGTCTGCGCCATGAAGGCGCTCATGTGCCCGACCGAGCCCTGCACCACGATGTCGATGCCCTTCATCGAGATGCCGCAGCGCGAACTGGCGTCGCCCTCGACGACGAGCAGCCCGCCGTGGCCCGAAGCACCGGCCGACTGCGCCGCGTTGCCGCGCACGCGGATGGTGCCCGACATCATGTTCTCGCCGACCCCCGGCCCGGCATGGCCGTCGATGACGATCTGGGCCTGCTTGTTCATGCCGCCGCAATAGAAGCCGACGTGGCCGGCGACCTCGACCTCGATCGGTGCGTCGAGCCCGACCGCCACGGCGTGCCGGCCGGCCGGATTGAGCACGCGCCAGGCGGTGTCGTTGGTGTGCGGCGGCAGCGCGTGCAGGCGCGCGTTCAGCGCGCGCAGTTCGCTGACCGCGAGATCAACCTCGGTCATGACGGCCTCCATGGCGGCCTCGGGTCCAGCTGTAGACGGTGGCGGGCGCCGGCTCCCAGATGCGGGCCTGCGCGGCCCCCGGCAGCGCCGCGATGGCGCGGAACTCGGTCGCCATCGCGACCCAGTCGTCGGTCTCGGCCAGCACCGCGTGCTTGCAGGCGATCGGATCGCGCAGCACGGCGAAGCCGTCGCGGGTGCCGACGGCGAAGGTGTAGAAGCCGTCGAGGTCCTTCACGGCGGCCTCGAGCGCCTCCTCCAGGCCGGCGCCTTCGCGCAGGCGCCAGGTCAGGTAGCCGGCCGCCACCTCGGTGTCGTTGTCGGTCTGGATCTCGATGTCGTGCTTGCGCAGCCAGGCGCGCAGCCGGTTGTGATTGGACAGCGAGCCGTTGTGCACCAGGCAGAGGTCGAGCCCGGTCGTGAAGGGGTGCGAATGCTGGGTGGTCACCGCGCTCTCGGTCGCCATGCGGGTGTGGCCGAGCGCGTGGCTGCCGGTCAGGCTGCGCAGGTCGAAGCGCTCGACCACCGCGGCCGGCAGGCCCTTCTCCTTGAAGATCTCGATCTCGCTGCCGGCGCTGACGATGCGCAGGTCGGGGTGATGGTGGCGCAGCCAGGCGCGCACCACCTCGAAGGACTCGTGCGCGACCACCACGGCCTGGCTGCCGCGCACCTCGACGTCGACCGTGTCGCCCAACTCCTCGGTCAGGTCGTTGGCCAGCGCCCGCCAGGGATAGTTCGGGTCGTCGCTGTGCAGGCTGAGCTTGACCGCCCCGGGCGCGGCCGGGTTGCGGTACACCGCCACCCCGGCGCTGTCCGGGCCGCGGTCGGTCATCTCGATCAGCATGGTCGAGAGATGGTCGCCGAGGCGGCCCTGCATCTCGGGGGTCTTGGCGAAGAGTCCGACGATTCCGCACATGGGTCTTCTGCCTATGAGGAAAAATTCTTGAATGATAGTATACGGACTCCGATCGAATAATTCAATCGGAGAAAGAATATTTCCTATAGGTCATGGCCGCGCGGCCTTGGCGGCGGGCGCGCCGGCCGGCGCCGCCCCGCCCCGCAAGATTCGGCGGAAAACCGGCCGAAAATCGCCTTCAGTCGTCGCTGCGCGGCTGTACGATCAGGGAAAGCAACCGTACCGGGAGCTTGAGAAGTTCCTCCGGCCCGTGCGGCACGTCGGAATCGAAGAACAGCGAATCGCCCGGCGACATGTCGTAGGTCTGGCTGCCGTGGCGGTACACCACTTGGCCGGAGAGGATGAAGATGAACTCCATGCCGGTGTGCTGGAACAGCGGAAAGACCTCGGATTTCTCGGTGAGCGTGATGAGGTAGGGCTCGACCGCGACGCGGTGGCCGATGGAGTGGCCGAGAAGCTGGTACTGGTGCCCGGCCCGGGTGCCGCGGCGCTCGATCAGCAGGCCCTCGCCGCTGCGCACGAAGGTCGCGTCGCGCTGCTCCTCGTAGCGCCGGAAGAACGAGGTCACGGGCACGTTGAGCGCCTGCGACAGGGCGCGCAGGGTGGCGAGCGACGGCGAGGTCATGCCGTTCTCGATCTTGGACAGCATGCCGGACGACAGGCCGGCGAGCTTGGCGACCTCGGCCACCGTCATGTTGAGCTGCTGGCGGAACTGCCGCACCTGGTGGCCGATGGCCACCTCGAGCTGGTTGTCCTTGCCGCCGTTGCCGCCGTGCGCCGCGTCGCCCGCCTCGGCCTGGCCGCCCCTTTTCCTGCCCGTCGCCATCGCCCCTCGCCCCGCAAGCCCCGCTTGCCCGGCGGCGCCGCTACGGCGGCCGCCTGCCTTTCTGCGCGCCGCGTCTCCGCGCGGCTTCTTATCTATGCCGCATCATGCAAGAAAATTTCGCCGTGGAAAAGCGCGCCCCGGTCCTAATCGGCCATCGGCCGCATCGGGCGGCGTCAGTCGTTGCGCCCCTCCAGGGCGGCGCAGACCGCCCGGGTCACCTCGGCCGTGGTCGCCCGGCCGCCGAGGTCGGGGCTGAACGCCTGCCCCGTGGCGAGCGCCCGCTCGACCGCATCCAGCAGGGCGGCCCCGGCCTCGGCCTCGCCCAGGTGATCGAGCATCATCGCCGCGGTCCAGAACGCGCCGACCGGATTGGCGATCCCCTTGCCGACGATGTCGAAGGCGGAGCCGTGGATCGGCTCGAACATCGAGGGGAAGCGGCGCTCGGGGTTGAGGTTCGCGGTCGGGGCGATGCCCAGGCTGCCGGACAGCGCGGCGGCCAGGTCGCTCAGGATGTCGGCGTGCAGATTGGTCGCCACCACGACGTCGAGGCTGCGCGGATCGCGCACCATGCGGGTCGTCATGGCGTCGACCAGCATCTTGTCCGTCGCGACGTCGGGGTAGTCGCGCGCCACCCGGGCGAAGATCTCGTCCCACAGCACCATGCCGTGGCGCTGCGCGTTCGACTTGGTGACGCAGGTCAGGCGGCGGGCCGGCCGGCTCCGCGCCAGGTCGAAGGCGAAGCGCATGATCCGCTCCACGCCGCTCCGGGTGAAGATGGCGGTCTCGACCGCGACCTCCTCGGGCAGGCCGCGATGGGCCCGGCCGCCGGCGCCGGAATATTCGCCCTCGCTGTTCTCGCGCACGATGACCCAGTCGAGGTCGTCCGGCCCGACCCCGGCCAGCCGGCTGTGCACGCCGGGCAGGATGCGCGCCGGGCGGACGTTGGCGTATTGATCGAAGCCCTGGCAGATCGCCAGGCGCAGGCCCCACAGCGTGACGTGATCGGGAATCCCCGGATCGCCGACCGCGCCGAAGTAGATGGCGTCGAAGCCGGCCAGCGCCTCCAGCCCGTCCTCGGGCATCATGCGGCCCTCCGCCCGGAAGTAGTCGGAGCCCCAGGGAAAGCCCTCGATCCGCAGCTTGAGGGCCGGGAAGCGCGCCGCCAGCGCCTGCAGCACCTCGATCCCGGCGCCCACCACTTCCTTGCCGATGCCGTCGCCCGGGATGGCCGCGATCCTGTGTTCCGCCATGCTCTCCTGGTTCCTTTCTCGCTGCGCGGCCGCGCGCGTCAGTAGCCCAGCGCGCAGCCGTCCTTGCGCGGCTCCGACGCGCCGGTCAGCACGCCCTCGTCCCAGTCGATCCAGATCGCCTGCGCGCCGCCGATCGGCTTGTCCTCGGGCTCGGCGATCGCGTGGCCGCGGCGGGCGAGGTCCGCCACCACGTCGGCCGGAATCGTGGACTCGACCTCGACCGGTCCGGCCGGCGGCGAGAACACGCGCGGCAGGTCGATGGCCTCCTGCAGGTCGAGCCCGAAGTCGAAGAGGTTGCCGAGAAAGTGCGCGTGACCCTGCGCCTGGTACATGCCGCCCATCACCCCGAAGGGCATGCGGACGCGCCGGCCCCGCGTCACCATGCCGGGGATGATGGAGTGCATCGGGCGCTTGCCGGGCGCGATACAGTTGGGATGCTCGGGATCGAGGTTGAAGCTCTGGCCGCGGTTCTGCAGGACCACCCCGGTCCGCGGGCTGACCAGGCCGCTGCCGAAGCCGTAATAGATCGAGTTGATGAAGCTGACGGCGTTGCGGTCGCGGTCGACCACGCAGAGGTAGATGGTGTCGGGATGGTCCGGGAAGCGGCTCGGCGGCAGGTCCGTCAGGGCGCGCTCGGGGTCGATGAGCGCGCGGCGCCGCGCGGCGTGCGCCGGCGACAGCAGCGCGTCCACCGGCACCGCCGCTTGCGCCGGGTCGGCGATGAAGGCGTCGCGGTCCTGATAGGCCAGCCGCGCGGCCTCGACCTCGTAGTGCAGGCGCAAGGCCGACAGCGGCTCCGTTACCCCGGGCAACAGCTCCGACAGGATGTTGAGCATGACGAGCGCGGTCAGCCCCTGGCCGTTCGGCGGGCATTCGTGGACCTCGTAGCCGCGATAGTCGGTGCGGATCGGCGTCACGTACTCGCCGCGCGCCTCGGCGAAGTCCTCCATCTCGTGCAGCCCGCCGAGGCTGCGCAGATAGGCGACGATGTCCTCGGCGACCGGCCCTTCGTAGAAGCCGGCCCGGCCGTGCTGCGCGATGCGCTCCAGCGTCGCCGCCAGCTCCGGCTGACGGTGCAGGCGGCCGATCGCGGGCGGCCGTCCGTCCGGCAGATAGATGCGCCGCGCCGTCGGGTCGCGGCCGAGCAGGTCGACCGCGAGCGACCAGTCGTAGAACACGCGCGAATGCACCGGAAAGCCGTCCCGCGCGTAGCGGATGGCCGGCTGCAGGAGCGTGCCGAAGTCGCGCGTGCCGTGATCGCACAGCAGCTGCGCCCAGGCGTCGACCGCGCCGGGCACCGTCACCGCGTGCGGCGAGGTCTGCTCGATGGCGGCGATGCCCCGCTCGCGGAACCACGCCGCCTGCGCCGCCGCGGGCGCCCGGCCGGAGCCGTTGAAGCCGATCACCCGGTCGCTGCCGCCGGGCGCGTAGAGCACGAAGCAGTCGCCGCCGATGCCGGTCGACTGCGGCTCGACCACGCACTGCACCGCCGAGGCCGTGACCGCGGCGTCCATCGCGTTGCCGCCGTCCTGCAGCACGCGCAGCGCCGCCTGGGTCGCCAGGGGATGCGAGGTTGCGACCATGCCCTCGGTGGCGTGCACCGGGGAGCGTCCGGGTAGCTCGAGATCGCGCAAGGCGTCCTCCTGGTTCGGGGCGGCGGAAAGCGCCAGTCTTAGCCAAAGCGCGGCCAGGAAAAAAGGCCGCCGCTCCGCTTGCCCCGACGGGGGGCCGTTAACATATCGATTCTTAACGGTCGCTGCGCGAGAATGCGGCATGCTCGACGGACGACAGCAGGCTTGGCGCCCCAAGATCGGCCTTGCGCTCGGCAGCGGCGTAGCCCGCGGCTGGGCCCATCTCGGCGTCCTCCGGGCGCTCGACCGCTATGGATTCATGCCCGACGTGGTGGCCGGCACCTCGATCGGCGCGCTGGTCGGCGGCAGCTATCTGGCCGGCCAGGCCGAGGCCCTGGAGAAATGGGCCCTCAGTCTCAACAAGGTGCGCATGCTCTCCTACCTCGACTTCCGGGTGCGCAGCGGCGGCATGCTCGGCGGCCGCCCGCTGGTCGATGCGATGGAGCAGCACATGAAGGGCCTGACCATCGAGGGCCTGCGGGCACCGTTCGCCGCGGTCGCCACCGACCTGGTCACCGGGCACGAGGTCTGGCTGCAGAAGGGCGACCTCGTGACCGCCATGCGCACGTCGTTTTCGCTGCCCGGCATCTTCGAGCCGGTGTTCTACGAGAATCGCTGGCTGGTCGACGGCGCCCTGGTCAACCCGGTGCCGGTCTCGGTGTGCCGCGCCATGGGCGCGCAGATGATCATCGCGGTGAACGTCAACGCGGACCTGATCGGCAAGGCCCGGCGATTCGACTCGACCATCCCCAGCATCGCCGGGTTCGACGTCCTGCCGGAGCTCGAGCGCACCAAGGTGCTGCTCGGCGGCGGGCGGCTGGGGGCGCTGACGCGGCGCGTGTTCCGCCGCGAGGCGACCCGTCCCAGCCTGTTCGGCGTCATGGTGTCGTCGCTCGGCATCGTGCAGGACCGCATCACCCGCTCGCGCCTGGCCGGCGAGCCGCCCGACGTGCATATCGCGCCGCGGCTGGGCCACATCGGCCTGGTCGAGCTCGACCGCGCCGAGGAGGTCATCGCCGAGGGCGAGGCGGCGGTCGAGCGCGCCCTGCCCGACCTGCGCGACGCGCTGGCCGTGTTCGGCCGCGAGCTCGAGGACATCGAACCCGAGGCCCCGCCGTCAGCGCAATCGGGCTGATCGGGCCGGGCTGATCGGGCCGGGCTGGTCGGGCCGGGCTGATCGGGCCGGGCTGGTCGGGCCGGGCTGTTCGGGCCGGGCAGGCTCACACCGGCGGCGGCGGCCACAGCAGGAAGACCGCCGCGAGCGCCGCCTCGACCGCCAGATAGCACAGCGTGGCGCCGCCGGGTGGCCCGTCGAGCAGCAGCGAATAGAGCCGCGCCACCACCATCGCCACCATCAGCACGCCGAGCGCCAGCACCAGCGCGCGGCTGTTCGCCAGGTCCCAGCAGGCCCAGAGCGCGACCATGCCGACCCCGGCCATCATCGCATTGAGGCCGCGCAGGTGGCTGCGCGCGTCGGTCTCCTCGGCGATCAGCCAGGTGCGCCCCACCCCGGGCCGGAACAGGCCCGACAGCCCGGGCCCGATCAGGCTGACGCCAAGCAGGCCGAGCAGGGCGTAGAGCACGCCCAGATGCGCGATGCCCATGCCGGGATCGGTCACGGTCAGCTCGGTCACGGGACCGGCCCGCTCGCGTTCGCGGAGGTCATGGGCGCGGCGGCGGCAGGTCGGGTGCCCGCACGCCGAGGCGTTGCCAGCCGTGTTCGCGCGCCGCCTTGAAATCGGCCACGGCGCGCGCCTGGTCGCCCTTCGCCTGATAGGCGTAGCCGCGGTTGTAGTAGGCCGCCGGCAGGTTCGGGTCGTTGACGATGGCGCGGTCGTAGTCGGCGATCGCGTAGTCCAGCGCCCCGCGATAGTGATAGGCATTGGCCCGGTTGTAGAACGCGGCGGCCAGGTCCTCGACCGAAAGGTCGCCGCTGTCGATCGCCCGGGTGTAGAGATCGATGGCCCGCTCGTAGTTCCCCTGATTGGCGGACTGATAGGCCTGCCGGAAGGCCCGGTAGCCGTCCACGGTGCCGGGCAGCGTCGCCGTCTGCGGCACGGCGGCGGGCGCGGCCGGCGCCGGCGTCTCCGCGCCGCCCACCGCCTGCCCCGCCGTCTCGCCGGCGGACGCGCCCGCGGGCTGCCCAGAGGACTGTCCCGAGGACTGTCCCGAGGACTGTCCCGAGGACTGCCCGGCGGGCTGCATCGTCCGCCCGGTCTTGAGCCGGGCGATCACGCCGCCGAGGTCGAAGTCGGACGGCGCAGTTTGGGCCGGCGCAGTTTGGGCCGGCGCAGTTTCGGCCGGCGCAGTTTCGGCCGGCGCAGTTTCGGCCGGCGCCCGGGCCGCCGTCTGCGCCGCCGGCGCGGCGGGCGCCGTTTCCGGTTGCGACGCCGCGGCGGCCTCCGGCGCGGCCTGCGATTGCGGGGTCTGGTCGGGCGCGGTTTCGGGGGCCGGTGCCGCGTCCGATGCACCGGCGGGCGCCGGCGCCGCAGCAGCGTCCGGCGGCGGCGCCAGCACCTCGGCGCGTTCCGGCTCGGCAGCCGGCTCCCGCACCTCGGCGGGCTGGCCCGCGACCGACCGGGCGACGCTGGGCTCGGCCTCGGCGGACCGGTCCTCGACGGATTGGGCGACGGCCGATTGGGCAACGGCCGGCTCGGCCTTGGTCGGCGCGGCCTCGGCCGCCTGTGGGGCCTCGGTCTGCGGTTCGGCCGCTTCCGCTGTCGCCGCACTGGCGGCGGCTGCCGGCGCTTCAGGCTCCGCCGGCGGCGCGGCCTCGGCCGGCGGCGCGGCCCCGGTCGGCGGCGCGGCCCCGGTCGGCGGCGCGGCCCCGGTCGGCGGCGCGGCCCCGGTCGGCGGCGCGGCCCCGGTCGGCGCGGCCTCGGCCGGCTGGAGGATCTCGGTCTGCGGCTCGGCCGACGCCGTTTCCGGCGCGTCCGCCGGCGTCTCGGTCTTGATCTTGGCGAACACGCTGGCCACCTGCCGCAGCTCCCGCAGCAGGGACTCGCTCGGCTGCCCGGTCGGCTCCAGCGCAGCGAAGTCCTGGTAGCCCCGGATGGCGGCGCGCGTGTTCGCGTCGATCACGCCGTCCACCTTGCCCGGATCGAAGTTCAGCTCGGCAAGAAGATGCTCCAGCTCGGTCCGCTCCGCCGCCGTCAGCTCCGCCGCCCGGGCGGGACCGGCGCCAACGGCGACGGAGGCCAACGCCAGCCCGCCGAGCAGAACCGCCATGCGCCATGCCTCCGACATGGCGCGATGTTACGGGATGCGCCGCCGTCAAACCACCGAGTCAAATCACCGAGTCGAACCACTGGCGCCTTACGACGCCGGCGCGTCCTCCACGGCGTCGACATCGGCGCCCAAAAGCCGGCAGACCAGGGTGCGCAGGTCGTGCTCGGTGAAGCGGCCACAGCTGTACAGGCCACTGGGAAGCCGGCGGGCGACCCCGATGCGCTGGCGCCCGACCAGGATGTCCCAGGCGGCCCCGCGCTTGGCCCGCATCGCGGGCGGACCGAGCCGTCCCGGCCCGGCCGCCGGCAGGGACCGGCCGCGTCCCGGTTCGGCGGCCCGCTGGATTTCGACGACTTGCCCCGCGATCCGGAATCGATCCGTGCGCATGGCATAGCCTCCTTCGTTGACGAAGCCTGCGCGCCGCCGTCGCCGTCGCGCAACAGGGATAAATTCCCGAGGGGCCCGTGCCGCCGGGGGGGAATTCCCGCCCAGGCTGTCGCGCGCTGGCTAATCGGCAGGGAACCTGCGAGACTTTTGCGCGTCGAACAGCGACTGCGGCAAACGGGAGGCAGCAATGACGGAGAGCGTCTACAAGGTCGTCGAACTGGTCGGAACCAGCACGGAGTCCTGGGAAAAAGCCGCGGCGGCGGCCGTCGCACGGGCCGGCAAGAGTCTGCGCGACCTGCGGATCGCCGAGATCGCCAATCTCGACATGCACATCAAGGACGGCAAGGTCGAAACCTACCGCGCCAAGGTCAAGGTCTCCTTCAAGTACGAGGGCGGCGACTGAGCCGGGCGCCGCTCGGCGGTCAGGGCCGCACCAGCGCCTCGATGCGGCGCAGGCTGTCGGCGTCGCTGATCTGCGTCCAGGCCAGCGCCGCGCCGGACTCCCCGGACGTCAGGCGCAACGCTGCGCCGGCCGGCGGCGTCGGGTCGATCCACAGCGTGTAGGACGCGGTCGCTCCGGCCCGGTACGGCGCCACATCGATCGCCACGCTGCGGAAGATGCGGCGCTGGCGGATCAGTTCCGGCAGGAAGAACCCGGTCCGCTCGAGCCGCGCCAGAAACGCGGCGGCGTCGAGCCCGGCCGGGTCGCCGTGCAGCGCGATGTGCCAGTCGCCGCGGCGGCTGCGCGTCACCGTCGCCGCCCCGCCGGCCAGTTCGACATCGGGCCGGGAGAACACGACCGCCAGTCCGCCGGCATAGGGCGCCGGCAGGGGCGCGACCGCGCGCAGGCGTTGGCGCAGCATGTCGGCGAGCGCGTCGGCGAAGGCGCCGGCGGCGGGCGCGGGCTGCATCGGCGCGGCCGCCGCCGCGTCGGGCGCCGCGGCCGCGGGCGGCCAGGCCAGGGCCGCCATCAGGGCGCATGCCGCCAGGAACCGCCTCATGCCGCCGGATGCCTTCGGGTTGCCGATGAAGCCAGCTTTCGCCGTGGCGCCGGCAAGCCAAAGGCCATGGAGTGCAAGCAGCGACGGGCGGCCCGCCCGCCTTTCAGGTGAGCGGCGGCACCGGCGCGCAGCAGCCGGTCTCGCGCTCGTAGGCGGCGGCCGCGCGCAGCAGGGTCGGCTCGTCGAATGATCGCCCGACCAGCTGGAAGCCGGTCGGCAGGCCGTTCGCCGTGCGGCCGGCCGGCACGCTGATCGCCGGGAGGCCGGTGTAGTTGAACGGCCGCACGCAATGCCCCGTGCCGGCGAGGTACTCCAGGAAGCCGGGGTTGACCGCCACGTCGGAGGCCTCGATCTCCGGTACCTCGTAGGGGAAGACCGGGGTGTGCAGCAGATCGGCGCGCGCGAAGACGGCCTCCTTGAGGCGCGCCAGCACCACGGCGCGCAGCTTCATCGCCGCGAGGTACTGCTGCGCCGGGTGCAGCAGGCCCGGCAGCAGGCGCCCGAGCGTCTGCCGGCCGTAGTCGTCGCGCCGCTCGCGCAGCCAGTCCGCGTGGAAGCTGGCGCCCTCGACCGCGATGATGAGCATGTTGAGCCTGTTGGCGAAGGCGATCTCCTCCGGCATCTCGAGCGGCACGAGCTCGGCGCCGAGCGCGGCGAAGACCTCGAGGCTGGCGCGCACGCTGCGCGCGACCGAGTCGTCGACTGGGTCGTAGAAGAAGGTCTCCGGCACGGCGATCCGCAGGCCCTTCACGCCGCCCTCCAGGGCGGCCCGGTAGTCCGGCACCGGCCGGGCGCTGCTGGTCGGGTCCTGGTCGTCCCGCCCGGCGATCGCCTGCAGCATCAGCGCCGCGTCGGCCACGCTGCGCGTCAGCGGCCCGATGTGGTCCAGCGTGAAGGAGAGCGGCATGCAGGCGTGGCGGCTGACCCGGCCGTAGGTCGGCTTGAGGCCGATCAGCCCGCAGCACGACGCCGGCAGGCGGATCGAGCCGCCGGTGTCGGAGCCGAGCGCGCCGAACGCGAGGCGCGCCGCCACCGCGGCGGCCGAGCCGCTCGACGAGCCGCCGGTGATGTGCGCCGGATTCCAGGGATTGCGCACCGCGCCGACGATCTCGTTGTGGCCGGTGGTGCCGAGCGCGAACTCGACCATGTTGAGGCGCGCGATGTCGAGCGCGCCGGCCGCGTCGAGCCGCTGCAGCACCGTCGCGGTCTCCCGGGGCACGAAGCCGGCGCGGATGCGCGAGCCGCAGGCGCTCTCGCGCCCGGCCCGGTAGAACATGTCCTTGTGGGCCAGGGGCACGCCGTGCAGCGGGCCGCGACGGCGCCCGGCGGCAAGCTCGGCGTCGGCCGCGTCGGCGGCCGCCAGCGCGGCCTCGGGGTCGAGCCCGGCCACGCAGTTGAGCGCCGCCCCGTGACGGGCAAAGCGCGTCAGGCAGGCCTCCGTGACCTCGCGCGACGAGGCGTCCTTGGCGGCGATGGCCGCCGCCGCCGCGCTCAGCGTCAGTCCGGCGAGGCCCGGCTCACTCATCGCCGCGCCGCTCCGGCGCCAGGTCCTCGCGCAGCCGCTCGACCGCGCTCGGCTCGGCCTCGAACGGCAGCCGCGCGCCCGCCGTCGCCTCCCGCGCCTGGCGCACCGCCGCGAGCGGGCCCTGCAAGGCTTCGGGCGCGAATTCGAGCCCGAGCGAGTCGGCGAGCCAGGCGCGCGCCGTCTCCGTCTCCTGCGTCGTCATGCCGATCTCCCCTCTTCGATCGCGCGGCGCTCGGCCGCGGCCCGCCGGTTGCCGAGCAGCGCCGCCGTCAGTGCGAACAGCATGCAGCCGCCGGCCAGGACGAACACCAGGTTGCCCCGGCCGCTGTCGATCAGCCAGCCGAACAGCAGCGGCGCGATCGCCCCGCCGACGTTCATCCCGGTGGTGACGAAGCCGAACACGCGCCCGACCATGCCCTCGGGCGCCGCGGCCCGCACCATCATGTCGCGCGACGGGCGGATCGCCCCGAGCATCAGGCCGACGCCGGCGAGCGCGGCGACGACCGCGAGCAGCGGCGGCGTGAGGGCGGTCAGCGCGGCGAGTACGGCCGCCGCGGCCAGGAAGCCGCCGGTGATGACCAGGCCGTGGCGCCGGGTGCGGTCGGCCAGCTGCCCGCCGAGCAGCACGCCGAGCGCGCCGGCGATCAGCAGGGCGGTCAGCGCGGCATTGGCCTCGGCCAGCGGCAGGCCGCGCAGGTCGACCAGCACCGCGACGGTGAAGCCGTTGAGCCCGCCCGACGCGAGCGACGCCAGCGCCATGTAGCCGAAGAACAGCAGCATGGCCGGCGAGAGCAGCAGGCGCAGCGCGCCCGGCCGGGCGCCGCCGCCGCGCCGCGGCGTCGGCTTTGCCCCGGATGCCCGCCCGGTTGCCGCGTCGGCATCGAGCAGCCGGCCCTGGCTCGCCATCACGGCGAGGCCCGCCAGGCCGCACAGGCCGACCGCGAACAGCGCGCCGCGCCAGCCGACGACGGCGGTCAGCCCGACGACCACTCCGGGCGCCAGGGCCCAGCCGACGTGGCCGGCGAAGGTGTGCAGACTGAACGCCCGGCCGAGCCGGGCCGGCGCGACGCGCCCCGAGAGGATCGCGTAGTCGGCCGGGTGGAACACGCTGTTGCCGATCCCCGACAGGGCCATCAGGGCGAGCAGCGCGTAATAGCCCGGCGCCGCACCCATCAGGGCGACCGCGCCGCTCATGACACCGAGGCCGACCAGCAGAAGGCGGCGCGCCCCGAAGCGGTCGACCAGGAAGCCGATCGGCGTCTGGCACAGGGTGGTGGCCAGGTTCTCGGCCGTCAGCAGCAGGCCGAGCGCGGCGTAGCCGACGCCGAACTCCGACGCCAGCAGCGGGAACAGCGGCGGCAGGATGATGCCGTAGAAGTGCGAGAAGAAATGCCCGCTGCCGACCAGCGCGACGACGCGCGTGTCCTCGGCGCGCAGCCGCGCCGCGATGACCGCGGGGCCGGCCACGCTCAGGACGCCAGAAAGCCGCGGTAGTCCTCGCTCAGGTCGGCGACCGCGGCCTCGTAGAGCCGCCGGCCGGCCTCCGGCGTGGCCAGCGAGGGATCGGAGCCGATGCGGCCGTCCGGAAAGCGCGCGCGGTAGTCGAGGGCGTCGTGGAACGCGCCCCGGGGCGCGATCTTGGGCGACATCTCGGCGCGCTTGATCGTCTCGGGGAAGGCGTACTGCGTCAGCGCCACCTCGGAGGGCGTCGCGTGGCTGCCTTCGGAATTGCCGTAAAGCTCCTTCGACAGCGCCTGCACCTTGGGGCTCTCGTACCAGTTGCGCAGGCGGCAGCGCAGGCCCGGCGCGTTGCGCACGGTCGGGTCGAGGCTGGCTTCGGCGTAGATCTCCGAAAACGCGGTCCCGACCGTGGCGATGTTGCCGCCGTGCCCGTTGATGAAGAACACGCGCTCGAAGCCGTGCCGGACGAGCGACTGGACGGTGTCGCGCAGCACCGCGATCAGGGTCGAGGGACGCAGCGTCATGCTGCCCGGAAAGCCGAGATGGTGCTGCGCCATGCCGACGGAGATGGTCGGCGCGACCAGCGCGTCGAGCGCATCGCCGACGCCGCGCGCGACGACCTCGGCACAGAGCGCGTCGGTGCCGATCAGGCCGTTCGGACCGTGCTGCTCGGTCGAGCCGATCGGGACGATGATCCCGCGGCTGTCCTTGAGGCGGGCCTCGACCTCCGGCCAGGTGCAGTGGTGCAGCAGCATGACGGCTCCTCCCTTTCTCTTTGCCGCGCCGCGACGGGATAGCGCCTCACGACGGGTGGTGCTTGTCCCAGATCGACGCCACCGCGGGGCGGGCGCGCACCGCGTCGCGGTGCCGCAGGATCCGCGGAAGCGCCGCCAGCTCGTCCTGCTGCGGGTACCAGGCGCCGAGCATGCAGAGGTAGGGATCGACGACGCTGTAGCGCTCGCCCAGCAGGAAGGGCCCGGGGTCGAGCGCCGCCTCGACCAGGTCCAGGGTCCGCCTCATGTGCGCCTGCGCCGCCGTCTTCACCTCGGCCGCACAGGCCGGCCCGCCGGCATAGCGCTCCGCGTAGTAGTAGCGCAGGTCCGCCTCGTAGACATTGGCGGCCAGCAGGAACAGCCAGCGCAGCGCCGTCGCCCGGCCGGTGTCGCCGGCGGCCGGCAGCAGCCCGGCCTGCGGCGCGGTATCGGCCAGATAGACGACCATGGCCGCCGACTCGGTCATGACCGTGCCGTCGGGCAGGACCAGGACCGGGATCTGGCCGAGCGGGTTGATCGCCAGGAACTCCGGCGTGCGCGTTCCCTTCTCGTCGAGCGCGACCGTGATCAGTTCGTAGTCCGCCCCGAGTTCCTCGAGCACGGCCTGCGGCGCGAAGGAGCCGCTGTCGGTGGCACCATAAAGCTTGTACATCCCGTCCCTTTCCCCTGACAGGCTTCCGCTCGGCACGCGATCGGCGCGGTACGAAAGCGCGGCCAGCATAGCGCCGGCGCCCGGGCGGAAAACCCGAATCTTTCCGTGGACGATCCGTACCTGCCGGAACTGCGCGGCCGGTAGCTGTTGACAAGGCGCGGCGCGATCGGCCAATTTCTTAAAATTGGCGCGAATCCGGTGCTTCCCAGGGTTTGCAAGAAGTAAATCTTTACGAATCGGGGATAGTCTGTCGCGAGCGATAGTGACGGGCAAGACTTCGGGGGTTCTCTTTTGCGCAACCTAAATGCCTTCCGCGCGCTCCACCTGGTGCTGCGGGTCAAGGTCGCCGTTATTGCCGGCGTCTTGGCCGCGACGCTGCTGGGTGGCTTCGCCTTTGCCTTTTGGCCGGGCCTGACCGGCAGCGACTGGCACAACGGCCCGGTCGCCAAGGACCTCGAGGCGGAGGTCGCGCCGGAGGTCTACGCCGCCGCGCCGAACGACCTCCTGGTCCCGGCGGCGGTCGAGGCCGAGGCCGCGCCCGCGACCATCGCCCGGCAGCTGACCGTCGCGCGCGGCGATACCCTGATGGGCCTGCTGGTCGGCGCCGGCGTGTCGCGTAGCGAGGCGCACGGCGCCATCAGCGCCCTGCGCGAGGTCTTCAGCCCGCGCGACCTGAAGCCCGGCCAGACCATCCGCATCGACCTCGCCGCCCAGATGGCGGCGGAGGATTCGGGGCACCTGCTGTCGCTCTCGCTGCGGCCGAGCGTCGAGCAGGACGTCCGGGTGACGCGCGGCGACGACGGATTCGTCGCCGAGGCGGTCGAACGGAAGCTGGCGCAGCGCAGCGTCGACCTCTCCGGGCGCATCGACAGCAACCTCTCGGTCGCGGCGCACGACGCAGGCGTGCCGGTCTCGGTCATGGTCGAGCTGATCCGCATCTTCAGCTTCGACGTCGATTTCCAGCGCGACCTGCAGCCCGGCGACAGCTTCGAGGTGCTGTACAACGCGCGCTTCGAGGCGGACGGCACGCTGGCCAAGACCGACGAGGTGCTCTACGCCTCGATGACCCTGTCGGGCAAGCGCATCGACCTCTATCGCTTCAACCCGAAGAGCGGTTTCGAGGACTATTTCGACCTCAACGGGCAATCGGTCCGCAAGACCCTGATGCGCACGCCGATCGACGGCGCGCGGCTGTCGTCCGGCTTCGGCAAGCGCAAGCATCCGATCCTCGGCTACACCAAGATGCACCGCGGCGTCGATTTCGCCGCGCCGCGCGGCACGCCGATCTACGCCGCCGGCGACGGCGTGGTCGAGGTGGCCGGGCGCAACGGCGGCTACGGCAATTACGTGCGCATCCGCCACAACAGCACCTACAGCACGGCCTACGCGCACATGTGGCACTTCGCCAAGAGCATACGGAGAGGCGCGCGGGTCCGCCAGGGCCAGGTGATCGGCTACGTCGGCACCACCGGCCGCTCGACCGGCCCGCACCTGCACTACGAGGTCCTGGTCAACCACAAGCAGGTCAATCCGATGAACGTCAAGCTGCCCTCGGGCGAGAAGCTGGCCGGCGCCGACCTCAAGGCCTTCCAGCGCCGGCGCGCCGAGATCGACCTGCTGCGCATGGGCGAGCCGAACGACACCATGATCGTCAAGGCCGAGTAGGCCGGCCAAGCGTCACCCGCAACGCGAACGGGCCCCGGCGATGCCGGGGCCCGTCTCCTTTGCGCATATCTCGCGGGTCGGATCGCGCGCGCGAGCGTCAGGCGGCCGCTTCGGCCGGCACGGCCTCGCCGTTGATGATCAGGCCGTCCGGCCCGGCGGACACCGCGACCCTCTGGCCGTCCTCGACCTTGCCCTGCAGGATGAGCTCGGCCAGCGGGTTCTGCAGCGAGCGCTGGATGACCCGCTTGAGCGGCCGCGCGCCGTACACCGGGTCGTAGCCGCGGTCGGCCAGCCAGGCCTTCGCCGCGTCGTCCAGTTCGAGCACGATCTTGCGGTCCTCGAGCAGCCGTTCCAGGCGCTTGAGCTGGATGTCGACGATCGCCGTCATCTGCTCGCGCGTCAGGCGGTGGAACAGCAGGATCTCGTCCAGGCGGTTGAGGAACTCCGGACGGAACGCGCTGCGCACGACCTCCATGACCTGCTCGCGGACCAGCGCGCTGTCCTGCCCCTCGCGCTGGCCGGCCAGGATGTCGCCGCCCAGGTTCGAGGTCATGACGATCAGCGTGTTGCGGAAGTCGACGGTGCGCCCGTGCCCGTCGGTCAGGCGCCCGTCGTCGAGCACCTGCAGCAGCACGTTGAAGACGTCCGGGTGGGCCTTCTCGATCTCGTCGAAGAGGATCACCTGATAGGGCCGGCGGCGCACCGCCTCGGTCAGCGCCCCGCCCTCCTCGTAACCGACGTAGCCGGGCGGCGCGCCGATCATGCGGGCGACGGTGTGCTTCTCCATGTACTCCGACATGTCGAGCCGCAGCATGGCGTTCTCGTCGTCGAACAGGAAGCGCGCCAGGGCCTTGGTCAGCTCGGTCTTGCCTACGCCGGTGGGGCCCAGGAACATGAACGAGCCGATCGGCCGGTTGGGGTCCTGCAGCCCGGCGCGCGCGCGGCGCACCGCGTTGGCGACGGCGCTCACCGCCTCGTCCTGGCCGACCACCTGGGCGCTCAGCGCCTGCTCCATGTGCAGCAGCTTGTCGCGCTCGCCCTGCAGCATGCGGTCGACCGGGATGCCGGTCCAGCGCGACACCACGGCCGCGATCTCGCGGTCGGTCACGTCCTCCTTCAGCATGCGGTGCTGGCCGGCCTGCTCGGCCTCGGCCAGGCTGCGCTCGAGCTTCGGGATGACGCCGTAGGCGAGCTCGCCGGCCCGGTCCAGGCGGCCTTCGCGCTGCGCGATCTCGAGCTCGCTGCGCGCCTGGTCGAGCTCCTCCTTGAGCTTCTGCGCGCCCGCCAGCACGCTCTTCTCGCTCTGCCACTCGGCATTGAGCGCCTGCGACTTCTCCTCGAGCTCGGCGATCTCGCTCTTGAGCTTCTCCAGGCGGTCGCGCGAGGCCTTGTCGCTCTCCTTCTGCAAGGCGGCCCGCTCGATCTTCAGCTGGATGAGCCTGCGATCGAGCTCGTCGATCTCCTCCGGCTTGGAATCGATCTCCATGCGCATGCGGCTGGCCGACTCGTCGATCAGGTCGATCGCCTTGTCGGGCAGGAAGCGGTCGGTGATGTAGCGGTTGCTCAGGGTCGCCGCGGCGACGATCGCCGAGTCGGTGATGCGCACGCCGTGGTGCAGCTCGTACTTCTCCTTCAGCCCGCGCAGAATCGAGATGGTCTCCTCGACGCTCGGCTCGGAGACGTAGACCGACTGGAAGCGCCGCGCCAGGGCGGCGTCCTTCTCGATGTGCTGCCGGTACTCGTCGAGCGTGGTCGCGCCGACGCAGTGCAGCTCGCCGCGCGACAGCGCCGGCTTGAGCATGTTGGAGGCATCCATCGCGCCTTCCGCCTTGCCGGCGCCGACCAGGGTGTGCAGCTCGTCGATGAACACGATGATCTCGCCGCCCGCCGCCGCGATCTCCTGCAGCACCGCCTTGAGGCGCTCCTCGAACTCGCCGCGGAACTTGGCGCCGGCGACCATGGCGCCGAGGTCGAGCGCCATGAGGCGCCGGTCCTTCAGCGTCTCGGGCACGTCGCCGTTGACGATGCGCTGGGCGAGGCCCTCGACGATGGCGGTCTTGCCGACGCCGGGCTCGCCGATCAGCACGGGATTGTTCTTGGTCCGGCGCGACAGCACCTGGATCGTGCGGCGGATCTCCTCCTCGCGGCCGATCACCGGGTCGAGCTTGCCTTCGCGCGCCGCGGCGGTCAGGTCGATCGCGTATTTCTTGAGCGCGTCGTAGCTTTCCTCCGCCGAGGCGCTGTCGGCCGTGCGGCCCTTGCGCAGGTCCTCGATCGCGCGGTTCAGGGTCTGCGGCGTGACGCCGGCCTCTTTGAGCGTCTTGCCGGCCGCGGTCCCGCTCGCCATGGCGATCGCCAGCAGCAGCCGCTCGGCGGTGACGAAGCTGTCGCCCGCCTTCTTGGCCAGGGCCTCCGCCTGTTCGAAGACGCGCGCCAGCTCGGCCCCGAGATAGGCCTGGCCGGCGCCGCCGCCTTCGACCTTGGGCTGCTTGTCGAGCGCCGTCTGGGTCGCCTCGAGCGCCCGCTCGGGCTGTCCGCCCGCGGCCCGGATCAGGTTCGCGGCCAGGCCCTCGTCGTCGTCGAGGAGGACCTTGAGCAGGTGTTCGGTGGTGATCTGCTGGTGGCTGCTGCGCAGGGCGAGCCCCTGGGCAGCCTGAATGAAACCGCGGGAGCGGTCGCTGTATTTCTCGAAATCCATTGTCCCTCAGCCCTCCTCGACCATACCTGCGCTGCGGCAGCCCACGGTCGACGATGCCCGTTTTCAAGTGGTCGCAGCGTCGCGTCCGGCTTGTGCGGCCCGCGACGGGCGCAGCCCAAACCCGCGGGAGTACGCCCAATCCGGATATGGGGATTCGACCGCCGGACGCAAGGTGGCGGACCGCGCGCCCCGCCGGGCCGGGCGCCGGGGGGCTGGGCACCGTGGGGCCGGACCGCCGCGGGTCGGTTGACAGTGCGAAGCCCGGCGCGCTTAGCTCTGCGCGTCCCGCCCGTCCCCGGCGACGCTGCGGCCGCCGCCATAGACCCCGCCCAAGGAACCCCGTCCATGCCCGCCGTCGTCGCCGAGATCTGCCGCTATCCGGTCAAGGGCCTCAACGCCGAGTCGCTGGAGCGGGTGGCGCTGACGCCGGGCCACGAGATCCTGGGCGACCGCCGCTTCGCCATCGCCCACGGATCGACCGACTTCGACCCGGCCGCGCCCGAGGCGGTCAACCAGGTGGGCCTGTTTCGCCTGGTCCGCGAGGAGCGCCTGGCTCAGCTGCGCGTCCGCTTCGAGTCGGACAGCGGCATCCTGACGATCGAGCGCGGCGGCCGCCCGGTGGTCCACGCCAAGGCGACGGAGCTCCTGGGCCGCACGCTGATCGGGCAGTTCCTGGGCGGCTTCCTGGGCGACCACGCGCGCGGCGCGCCCAAGCTGCTGGACGCCGGCGACCGGACCTTTTCCGACACGCCGCGCGAGCGCTACGTATCGCTGCTCAACCTGAGCAGCCTGCACGACGTCGAGCGCGTCGCCCGCACGCCGGTCGACGCCCGCCGCTTTCGCGCCAATTTCCTGATCGAGGGCCTGCCGGCCTGGGCGGAGGAACACTGGGTCGGCAAGGAGGTGACGCTGGGCAAGGTCCGCCTGCGCGTGGCCGAGCCGATCGATCGCTGCGCCGCGACCAACGTCAACCCGGAGACGGCCGAGCGCGACATGAACATTCCGCTGCTGCTGCGCCGCGCCTTTCGCCACATTCACATGGGCGTCTATGCCGAGGTTCTCGACGGCGGCGAGGTCGCGGTCGGCGACCCGGTCACGGCGCCGGACGAGGACGATTAGACGCGCGGCACCGCCCGCGTCGGCCGCAATCCGCAATTAATTTCGCAGGTCAGCTTCCGGCGGCTTCGTCGCCGCCATCGCCCGAGCCGTCCGCCGAGTCCGACGGGTCCTCGTCGCGGGCGCGGCCGCCGCGACGACGGGGCTGGCCGCGTGGCGGACGCCGTCCACCCGGGGCCGCATCGGCCTCGGCCGCCTTCTCTTCGGGCGCCGCCGGAGGTGTCGCGTCCTGCGCGCCCGCCGCGCTGCGTTCCTGCGGCTGCTGGGAGCCGGACTCGTCGTCGTCATCGTCCGGCGATTCGCCGGTCGCCCATTCCGCCGCATGGCCGTTGCCGCGCTGGCGCGCCGCATTCTGCTGATTGGGCGCCCCCTCGCTGCGGGCATTCATGATGCGGAAATAGTGCTCCGCGTGCTGGAAATAGGTCTCCGCGGTGATCCGGTCGCCGGATGACAGCGCATCGCGCGCCATGCCGACGTACCGTTCGTAGATCTGATGCGCGTTACCGCGAATCCGACCTTCCGGTCCACTGCTGTCGTAGTTGCCCGAGCGCGGCGAACCGCCGTGCTGTTTGCGGTTCGGCCGCCCGCGCGACCGCCTTCCCGTAGATCCTTGTCTCATCTACCACTTACTTCTGATTGACAGGTCGACACCCGCGACCGTTTCACGCGCCAGCGCTTCAGCTTCAACTGGTCGAACTCGAGACGACCACAGCGCAATAGAGACGTTATCGGGGGTCTTTCAGGCGTCCTCTAGGAACGCGGGAGCCCGTAGGCTCGATATCCCCAACTTAGTGTGTAATTCCCGTATTTCCAACAACTTTTTTAGGACTCTGTCCATCCCTTGCCGACCGCGCGACGAGGCATCTTTCGATGCCGGCGAGATCGCGGATGCGCGCTTCCGGGCGAAGCCCGTTCCGCTCCAGCAGATCTTCCACCTCGGCCTGCTGATCGTGCCCGATTTCGAGGCCCAGGAGGCCGTCCGGCGCCAGCAGGCGCGCCGCCTGCGGTATCAGGGCCCGATAGGCCTCCAGGCCGTCGGCGCCGCCCGACAGGGCCGCGCGCGGGTCGTATTCGGCTACCTCGGGCGCCAAGGCGGCAATGTCCCGATCCTTTATATAGGGAGGATTGCTAACAATTGCTTGCCAGGACCCGGCGAGCCCCTGGCCCCAGGAATCGGCCACGAAGGCGGCGCGGCGCGCCAGGCCGAGGCGCTCGGCGTTGCCGCGGGCCGTCGCCAGGGCCGCCGGGCCGATGTCGACTCCGAGGCCGCGCGCTGCCGGCAGCTCGCTCAGCAGCGTGAGCAGAAGACAGCCCGTCCCGGTGCCGAGGTCGAGGATCTCGAGCGGCGCCGAACGGTCCGGCAGGCGCGCCAGCATGGCCGCGACCAGGGCCTCGCTGTCGGGGCGCGGGTCCAGCGTGGCGGGGCTCACCGCGAAGTCGAGACTCCAGAACTCGCGGCGGCCGAGTATGCGCGAAACCGGCTCGCGCGCGGCCCGGCGGGCGATCAGGGCGTCGATCCGCGCGCGCTCGCCCGGCGCGAGGCGCCGCTCGGGCCAGGCCATGACGGCGGCCGGGTCGAGGTCGAGCGCCGCCGCGAGCAACACGCGGGCGTCGCGCCGCGCGCCCTCGATGCCGGCCGCGCGCAGCCTCCGCGTTGCCGTCTCGAGGCTCCGCCCCACGGTCGCGTTCTCCGTCGCGGCCGGCGCCGCCGTCATTGCAGCGCCGCCAGGCGTTCGGACTGGTCCTCGGCGACCAGCGCATCGACGATCTCGTCGAGCGCCTCGCCGGTCAGGATCCGGTCGAGCTTGTACAGCGTCAGGTTGATGCGGTGGTCGGTCACGCGGCCCTGCGGAAAGTTGTAGGTGCGGATGCGCTCCGAGCGGTCGCCGCTGCCGACCTGGCTGCGCCGGGTCGCGGCCAGCGCATCCTCCTGCTCCTGGCGCATCTGGTCGTAGAGCCGGGCGCGCAGCACCTTCATCGCCTTGGCGCGGTTCTTGTGCTGCGATTTTTCGTCCTGGCACTGCACGACGATCCCGCTCGGCAGGTGCGTGATGCGCACGGCGCTGTCGGTCGTGTTGACGTGCTGGCCGCCGGCGCCCTGCGAGCGGTAGGTATCGACGCGCAGGTCCTTGTCGTCGATGTCGACGTCGACCTCCTCCGCCTCGGGCAGCACGGCCACGGTGGCGGCGGAGGTGTGAATGCGCCCGCCCGATTCGGTGACCGGCACGCGCTGCACGCGGTGCACGCCGGATTCGAACTTGAGGCGCGCGAACACGCCGCTGCCGGAGATCAGGGCGCTCGCCTCCTTGCAGCCGCCGATCTCGGTCTCGGAATAGTCGATCGTCTCGAAGCGCCAGCGGTGCGCCTCGGCGTAGCGCTGGTACATGCGAAACAGCTCGGCGGCGAACAGCGCCGCCTCCTCGCCGCCGGTGCCGGCGCGCACCTCGATGATCGCGTTGCGCGCATCGGCCTCGTCCTTGGGCAGCAGCAGCAGCATGACCCGGTGCTCCAGCTCGGGCAGGCGGCGCTTCAGGCCCTGCAGCTCCTCGGCCGCCAGCTCGCGCATCTCCTTGTCGGTCGCGCTGTCGGCCAGCAGCCCCTCGAGGTCGCCGCGTTCGCGCTCGGCCTCGCGCAGCGCCGTGATGCCTTCGACGATCGGCGTCAGCTCGGCGTATTCCTTGAGCATCTCGGTATAGGCCGCCGAGCCCGGCTCGGGGTGGCTGGCGACGCGCGCGCTCAGCTCGTCGTAGCGACGCAGCACACGTTCCAGGTTCTGTTCCAGGCTCACGCCCCGTTCTCCTCGTCGGACCCCTTGCGGTCTTCGCCGGCGGCCTCGTCGTCCAGCCGGAACAGCCGGCGCAAGGCGCGCTCCAGGCCGTCGTCGCCGGCGGCCTCGCGCAGCACCTCCGAGGGGTCGTGCAGCAGGCGGTTGATCAGGCGCCGGGTTGCCTGCTCCGCGTCGAGCCGCCCGGCACCGAGGACCTCCTCGCGCAGCGCCTCGAAATGGCGCCGCAGGGCCGCGACCGCGGGGACCGCGGCGCGCTCGCTCCGCTGTCGCCGGAACGCCGCCAGGTCCCGCTCGAGCACCTGCCAGGCGGCGGCGGCCGCCGCCTCGCGCGTGGCCCGTCCGCGCAGCGCGAAGCGCTCGAGATCTTCCAGGTCGTACAGGAAGGCGTCGTCGAGGTCGTCGACCGACGCCTCGATATCGCCGGGCACCGCGGTGTCGATGAAGAATATCGGCTCGCGCCGGCGCGCTTTCAATGCCGCGGCGGCGAGCTCGGCGGTCACGGTGAAGCGCCCGGTGCCGACCGCGGAGACGACGATGTCGGCCTGTGCCAGGGCCTCGGCGAGCTCCGTCCAGGGCCGGAAATGGCATCCCAGGCGTTCGGCCACCGACTCGGCGCGATCGAGCGAGGGGTGCATGACCACGAGATCCTCGACGCCGGCCGCGAGCAGCTCGCCGGCCATGAACTCGCCCATCTCGCCCAGGCCGATCAGCAGGGCGCGCCGCTCCGCGAGGTCGCCGTGCAGGTCGCGCGCGACCGCGAGCGCCGCGGCGGCGATCGAGACCGGCTGCTCGGCCAGCGGCGTCTCGCTGCGCACGCGCTTGGCCGTGGCGTAGCTGGCCTGGAGGATCGCCTCGAGCGCCGGGCCGACCCGGCCGGCCGCGGCGGCGCGGCGGTGACAGTCCTTGATCTGCCCCAGCACCTGGGGCTCGCCGACCGTCCGGCTGTCGAGCGACGCGGCGACCGCGAAGAGGTGGCGCAGCGCCGCCTCCCCCGCGTGGCTGTAGCCCTCGGCGTCGAGCACGTCCTCGGGAACGCCCGTCGCCTCGGCCAGGAGGCCGCTCAGGCGCCCGGCGGCGGCCGCGCCGTCCTCGGCCAGGGTCAAGAGCTCGATCCGCTCGCAGGTCGCGATCGCCAGGGCGTCGGTCGCCCCCGCCGCGGCCAGACGGTCCAGCAGGACGCCCGGGTCCGGGTCCTCGGCGAACAGCCGCTCGCGCAGCGCGGCGCCCACGGAGCGCTCGCTCACGCCGACGATCACGAGGTCCTTGCTGTGGATGCTGGGCTCTGCGGCCATGGCTTCAGCGGTACCGGGCGAGGTGCTCGGTCAATCCGTCCAGGGAAACCCGTTCCTGTTCGCCGGTGTCCAGATCGCGCACCGTCGCGGCGTCGGCGGCGAGTTCCTCTTCGCCTAGGATGACGGCGACCCGCGCGCCGATCTTGTTGGCCCGCTTCATGCGCTTGCCCGGGTTGCCGCCGTACCCCAGGTCGGCGGCGAACCCGGCATGGCGCAGCCGCTGCGTCAGCTTGAGCGCCGGGCCCGCGGCCGCGCCGCCGATCGGAATGACGGCGACCGGGCGCGGCGCCGCCGGCACGTCCTGCAGCAGCATGGCCAGGCGCTCGACGCCGGCGGCCCAGCCGACCCCCGGCGTCGCCGGCCCGCCCATGGTCTCCACCAGCCCGTCGTAGCGCCCGCCGGCCATGACCGCGCCCTGCGCGCCCAGACGGTCGGTGGTGAACTCGAAGGCGGTGTGCGTGTAGTAGTCGAGCCCGCGCACCAGCCGCGGATTGAGCTCGTAGGAAATGCCCAGCGCATCGAGTCCCTCGCGCACCTCGGCGAAGAAGTCCCGGCTGGCCGCGTTCAGATGGTCGGCGAACAGCGGCGCGTCGGCGACGAGCCGGCGGTCGCCCTCGTCCTTGGAGTCCAGGATGCGCAGCGGATTGCGCTCCAGGCGGGCGCGGCTGTCCTCGGACAGGGCCGCGACATGATCGCCGAAGTATTCGACCAGCGCGGCGCGGTAAGCCTGGCGGCTCTCGGGATCGCCCAGCGTGTTGAGCTCGAGACGCGTCGCGGCGTAGACGCCGAGCTCTTCCAGGATGTGCGCCCCCAAGGCGATGATCTCGACGTCGCCCAGCGGTTGCGCGACGCCGAGCAGCTCGACGCCGATCTGTTGGAACTGGCGCTGGCGGCCCTTCTGCGGGCGCTCGTGGCGGAACATCGGCCCGGCGTAGAAAAATTTCAGCGGCAGCTGCTGCGCCAGCCCGCCCGACATCAGGGCGCGCGCGACCCCCGCGGTGTTTTCCGGGCGCAGCGTGATCTCTTCGCCCTCGTGCATCTTGAAGGTGTACATCTCCTTGGTGACGATATCGGAGGTGTCGCCAAGGGTGCGCTTGAAGACCTCGGTGAACTCGAACACCGGCGTCGCCATCTCGAGATAGCCGTAGCGTTCCGCGACCGCGCGGGACCTGTCCACCACCGCCCGATGGCCGCGCATCTCCTCGGGCAATATGTCGCGGGTGCCGCGGACCGGCTGCAGCGCGGACATATCCAGTCTCCAGATGGCTAAGAGTGACGCGCGATACGCTCGAGCATGCGATTCATGACACGGCCCGTTGCGGGGCAGGCGGCGCTTCGGGCGACGAGTCGGCCTCGGACGTCCCATTCTCGAACGACCGGCTCTCGGCCGACCCGGGCGCGACGGCCGCCTCCTCGGCCTTGGCCGCCTCGATCTCCGCCGCCTTGGCCTCGACCAGCTCCACCAGGTGCTCGATCACGTCCTGGTTCTTCAGCCGGTGATGCGGCACGCCGGCGATGTAGATCTGATGGGTGCCGCTGCCGCCGCCGGTCAATCCGATGTCGGTCTCGCGCGCCTCGCCGGGGCCGTTGACCACGCAGCCGATCACCGAAAGCGTCATCGGCGTCGTGATGTGCGCCAGGCGCTTCTCGAGCGCCTCGACGGTCTTGATGACCGCGAACTGCTGGCGCGCGCAGGACGGGCAGGACACCACGTTGACGCCGCGATGGCGCAGGTTGAGCGCTTTCAGGAGGTCGAAGCCGACCTTGACCTCCTCGACCGGGTCGGCCGAGAGCGACACCCGCACGGTATCCCCGATGCCGGCCCAGAGCAGCGCGCCCAGGCCGATCGACGACTTGATGGTGCCGCCGCGCAGGCCCCCGGCCTCGGTGATGCCGATGTGCAGCGGATAGTCGCAGGCATCGGCCAGGCCCTGATAGGCGGCGACCGCGAGAAAGACGTCCGAGGCCTTGCACGAGATCTTGAACTCGAAAAAGTCCTCGTCCTCCAGGATGCGGGCGTGATTGAGCGCGCTTTCGACCATCGCCTCGGGACAGGGCTCGCCGTACTTCTCGAGCAGGTCGCGCTCCAGCGAGCCGGCGTTCACGCCGATCCGCATGGAGCAGCCGTGGTCCTTCGCCGCCTGCACCACGGCGCGGACGCGCTCGCGCGCGCCGATGTTGCCGGGATTGATGCGCAGGCAGGCCGCGCCCGCCTCGGCCGCCTCGATCGCGCGCTTGTAGTGGAAATGGATGTCGGCCACCAGCGGGACGGAAACCTGCGGCACGATCTCCTTGAGCGCCCGGGTCGAGTCGGCGTCCGGGCAGGACACGCGCACGATGTCGGCGCCGACCTGCTCGAGAGCGTGGATTTGCGCCACCGTCGCCGCCACGTCGCTGGTCAGCGTGTTGGTCATGGACTGCACCGTAATCGGCGCGTCGCCGCCGACCGGGACGCTGCCGACGCGAATCTGCCGGCTCTTACGGCGTTCGATGTCGCGATAGGGCCGGACGCTCATGCTGGAACTCTCGAACTGCCTGATGATGCGGGCCGCGCGCCAAAAGGGCTGAAATCAGCCGGGAATCCGGGCGCGGGAATGGCCAGAACATGCGCCGTATCGGCGGAAACTTCAAGGCCGGCCCGGCGGGACGCCGGGCGGCCGCCGGTCACTGCGGCGCGCCGAGCGTCTTGACCAGACTGTCCGGGTCGAGCGCGACCTGGCGGCGCACCGCGCCGACCGGGCCAAGCGCCGGCAGGGTGACGCCGTCGACCACGATCTCGATCCCGCCGGCGTTGCCGGTCAGCAGCGTGAGGCCGGGCCGGTCGGGCACGTGATAGCTGTCGCCGGCGCGCAGCACGCGCGTCAGCAGCAGCGCGTCCTGCGCGTCGCGCACCTGCACCCAGCTGTCCTGCGTCGCGCGCAGCACGATGCGCGACGGCGCAGCGGTTTCGCCGTAGCTGCGCGGTGCCGCCTCCTCGGGAAGCGACGCCACCTCCGGCGCGCTCGGCGGCGCCGGGATGACGACGGTCTCTTCGATCAGGGGCTCGTCCGCCGTCGAATCCGGCGCGACGGCGGCCTCCGCCGCCGGCTCCGTCGGCGGCTCGGGCAGGGCCTCCCGGTCCGCTGCGGGGGCACTGTCGCGCAACGCCGGCAGGACCGGCGGGGCATTC
>Ga0210124_1000029_pt1 | contig 95481 bp, 87 predicted proteins | sample Muzzi_PWC_D2_FD_185554 | JGI IMG/M metagenome (GOLD analysis project Ga0210124, IMG submission 185554) | Wetland microbial communities from San Francisco Bay, California, USA, that impact long-term carbon sequestration - Muzzi_PWC_D2 (SPAdes) | ecosystem: Environmental > Aquatic > Marine >...
AGGAGCGGCCGAAGAAGGCACTGGGTGGATTAACACCTGCCACCTACGCCAGACAACTGGCCAGGAAATCAGCTACAGTAGCAACCGGACTCTAAACCCGACTGCTACTCAAGAAGGGGTGACGTCGCTTCTACAATGCGCGGCGGCCACACTCGCGGCTGGATCGCATGACACCGGATAGGATCTACTTTAACGAATTGCCGCGATTGATGGCGGCGTAACCGGGTGGAGGATCCACTTATAAAACGGGATTGCGCTGTTCAAAAATGCGGGACCACTTCTCAGAGCTGCCCCCGGCGACATCCGGCTGTTCAGGGACAGTCATAGACCAAAATGGATAAAAAGACAAGAAAAAGCCAGCAGTTACGCTGGCTCTTGGATGGTATTGGACGTTGTTGGATTAGTGAATGGTGGAGGCGGCGGGAATCGAACCCGCGTCCGCAAGTCCTCTGCCATCGGCTCTACATGCTTATCCCGGTCTATTGATTTAACCGGCCGCTACCCGACGGGCAGGGAAGACAACCGGCGATTCCGGCAGGATTTTAACGACTCGGCCCCGGACGTGCGTTGTCGCGATCTTGTGAGAGTCGACGCCTGAGTGCCCCGAGGGGCGCCGGACGCACAAGCACGGCTCCGGTCAGACGGCACCCTACTGGGTTTTAGGCAGCGAGTGCGTAGTTGTCGTCGTTGGCAACTATAGGTTTGCAGCTGGATTTACGAGGTTATCTGCGCCTCGGCATGCACCTCAGGTTTCGCAACCCGCGTCGAAGCCAGGTCGCCCCCAGGACAGGCATAGGATAACACTAAGCACGGAAAAGTTCCGCTCTTGTAAATCACGGGTGCGTCCCAATATCTGGTCCGGTGGCAGGGAATTATTCCAACACCGGCCTGTCTATCCCGACACACAGCGAGGTGAACGACGATGATGCGAATTCTGCTGTTTTTGGCAACCAATGCCGCGATTCTCGTGGTGGTCAGCGTGGTTTTCCGGGTGCTGGGCCTGGACGGGGTCCTGGCGCAGAACGGGGTGGATCTCAACCTGCAGGCGCTTCTGGTAATGTCCGCGGTGATCGGCTTTGCCGGTTCCTTCATATCCCTGGCGATGTCCAAGTTCATGGCCAGGCGCGCCATGGGTGTGCAGGTTATCGAGCAGCCGTCCAACCGGACCGAGCAGTGGCTGGTGGATACCGTCCGGCGCCAGGCGCAGCAGGCGCGCATCGGCATGCCGGAGGTTGGCATATTCAACGCTACCGAACCGAATGCCTTCGCAACCGGCATGAATCGCAACAATGCGCTGGTGGCTGTCAGCACCGGGTTGCTGCAGAACATGAAGGCCGACGAGGTCGAGGCGGTACTGGGGCACGAGATCACGCACGTCAGCAACGGCGACATGGTCACCATGGGGCTGATCCAGGGCGTGGTAAATACCTTCGTGATCTTTCTTTCGCGCGTGGTCGGCCACGTGGTGGACCGCGTTGTGTTCAAGACCGAGCGGGGCTACGGCCCGGCCTACTTCATCACCTCGATCGTGGCCCAGATCTTCCTGTCCATCCTGGCCTCGATGATCGTCATGTGGTTCTCGCGCCGGCGTGAATTCCGCGCCGATGCAGGCGGTGCCGCGCTGGCGGGCCGACAGAAGATGATCGATGCGCTACAGGCGCTGCAGCGTGCGCAGGAACCGCAGGACCTGCCGGGCGAATTTGCGGCCTTCGGTATCGCCGGCGGCGCGGGGGCGGGCCTGCGGAAGCTGTTCCTGAGCCATCCGCCGCTGGAAGAGCGCATTGCGGCCTTGCAGTCGGGCGCCCGGTAAGGGCTGCCGCCAGCTACACCTGCCGTTCCTGCAACGCCGGCTCGTCCGGGAACAGCGCGCGCAGGTCGTCGTGAGTCAGCGCTTCACCCTTTTCCTCGAAGCGCCGCCAGATCCGCTCCCAGCGCGTATCGTCTAGATAGAAGCCGGCCGGCAGGATGCATACCGGTTCGCGGCGGTGGTCGGTGATCACCCTGGTCTCCCTGAGTTTGCCGGCCATGAGCGGTTAACCCTGTCTGCTGGCGCGACCGTCGGTGATTTGCCTGCTGCGGTTTCGGTGTCTAGAATTGAACCGGCTGCGGCTGCACGGTATATCGCGATGCCGTCGAGTGTACGTGCAGCGGCTGGTGCGTGCCATACGACAAGCATAACAACAGGTCATGCCATGGTCAGAGTGAAGCTGCGACAGTGGTGTATTTTCCCCGTGTTCTGGCTGCTGCAGTCCGGTCCTTGTTCCCCCGCGCAGGGCGCCCCCGCCGGTCCCGAGGCGGTGCTGCAGCAGATGACGGACACTGTGCTCGCGGAGATACGCAGGGACCCGGGGCAGTTTCAGGACGTCGCCCGGGTGCGTGCGCTGGCCGAGCGATACATCCTCCCGCACGTTGATTTCCAGGTCGCGGCGCAGTGGGCCCTGGGCAAGTACTGGCGTACGGCCACGCCCGTGCAGCGCGAGCGCTTCGTCCGGGAGTTTCGCCGTCTGCTGCTGAATACCTACCTGCGCTCGATCGACAACTATCGCGAAAACAGGATTCGTATCTTACCCGCCAGAGGTGAACTCGAAAGGGGGCGCGCAACGGTCGATGCCGAGGTCGAGCTGCCGGGCGGCCCGACGGTACACGTCGCATTCCGCCTGCACAGGCCGGAATCGGACTGGCTTGTCTATGACATCTCCGTTGAGGGCGTCAGCCTGGTTGCGACCCATCGCTCCGGTTTCGCGCAGGAAATTCGTGACATGGGACTGGACAGTCTGATCGCACGTCTGGCGGAGCTGAATGCGGAATACAGTCGTACCGGCACCGGCGGTGATCCGGCCAGCCGGTCAGGCCCGTAAGCCGCGGCGCGGTTCATCAATGCCTGCGCAGCAGGCGCTGCTTCTCGCGATCCCAGTCGCGGTTTTTTTCCGCGGCGCGCTTGTCATGGGTCTGTTTGCCGCGCGCCAGCGCGATCTCGATCTTGGCCAGGCCGCGCTTCCAGTAGAGCGCCAGCGGCACCAGCGTGTAGCCCTTGCGTTCGACCGCTCCGATCAGGCGGTCGAGTTCGCGCCGGTGCAGCAGTAGCTTGCGGGTGCGTACCGGATCGGGCGTGACGTGCGTCGATGCACTGAGCAGTGGTGCGATGCGGAACCCGAACAGCCAGGCCTCGTTGTTCCTGATGACGATGTAGCTGTCGGTCAGCTGAACGCGGCCCTCCCGCAGGCTCTTCACTTCCCAGCCCTGCAAGGCAAGCCCGGCCTCGAAGCGGTCCTCGACGAAATAATCGTGGCGGGCCTTCTTGTTGAGCGCGATGGTGCTGGAGCCGGGTTTGGATTTCTGCTTTGCCATGGGTGCGTTGACGGCGTGACCAGGACGCATCTTACCTTTCCCGGCGCGGTTGTGATAGACGCGCATTTCTTGGACAATGCCGTTGCTGCACAAAACGCGGGTCACCGGAGAACGGCAATGGCAACCAAGCGCGAATCCCTACACGGCCAGTGGTCGGGCAGGCTGGCATTCATCCTGGCAGCAACCGGATCGGCCGTCGGTCTGGGGAACATATGGAAATTTCCGTACATCACCGGCGAGAACGGCGGTGGCGCTTTCGTGCTGGTCTATCTGGTCTGTGTCGCGGTCATCGGCATTCCGATCATGATGGCCGAGGTGATGATAGGCAGGCGCGGCCGCCGCAGCCCGATCAATACCATGCGCGCACTGGCTGCCGAGGAAAACGCCAACCCGCGCTGGCAGTTGCTGGGCTGGGCCGGCGTTATCGCCGGCTTCCTGATCCTGTCCTATTACAGCGTGATCGCGGGCTGGGCCGTCGCCTACATATTCCGCGCCGGCAGCGGGCTGTTTACCGGCCAGACGGCCGACGGCATACAGAGCATCTTCGACAATCTGGTCGGTGAGCCGGAACGCCTGCTTGCCTGGCATACCCTGTTCATGGTCATGACCATGATCGTGGTCTCGCGCGGCGTGCGCAGCGGACTGGAACGGGCGGTGCGCTACATGATGCCGGCGCTGTTCTTGTTATTGCTGATCCTTGTCGGTTATGCCTGGAACAGCGGTTCCTTCCAGCAGGGCATCGATTTCCTGTTCCACGCCGATTTCAGCCGGCTCTCGACCAACGGCGTGCTGATCGCCATGGGGCACGCCTTTTTCACGCTGAGTCTTGGCATGGGCGCCATCATGGTGTACGGCTCCTATCTGCCCGACAGGATCTCCATCGCCCGGACATCCATCGCCGTATCCATCATGGATACGCTGGTGGCCCTGCTCGCCGGCATGGCGATTTTCCCGATCGTGTTCGCCAACGGCCTCGAACCGGCTTCCGGCCCGGGGCTGATCTTTCAGACCCTGCCGATAGCCTTCGGCCACATGCCCTATGGCGCTTTTTTCGGCATGCTGTTTTTCGTACTCCTGGTATTTGCCGCCTGGACCTCGTCCATTTCGCTCATCGAGCCCGCGGTGGCATGGCTGGTGGAAAACCGCGGCATGAAGCGCATCCAGGCCTCGGTGCTGGCCGGTTCCGCCACCTGGCTGTTCGGGCTGCTGACGATATTCTCGTTCAATATGTGGTCGGAGTTCAGGCCGCTGTCGATGATCCCGATCTTCAGGGACAGCACGGTCTTCGACCTGCTCGATTACCTGACCGCCAACATCATGCTGCCACTGGGTGGACTGCTGATCGCCGTGTTCGCGTCATGGACGATGTCGCGCGAGTCCAGCGTTGAGGAGCTGGGCATGGGCGAGCGTTTCTTCTATCCGCTGTGGCGATTCCTGGTACGCTATATCACGCCGGTCGGCGTGGCTATCGTATTCATGCGTGCGATAGGTATCATCTAGCAGATCCGACGATAGCAGGTGCAGGACTTGGAACGCATTACACGTTCGGCACTGGTGCCGTACACTCAGCAGGAGATGTTCGCGCTGGTAAACGATGTCGATACCTACCCGCAGTTCCTGCCATGGTGTAACGGCGCCGAGTCGACGGTGTGCGGCGATAACGAGGTTCAGGCGCGCATTGACTTCTCGGTCAAAGGCGTGTCGAAATCGTTTACCACCCGCAACCGCCTCATAGGCAACGAGGCCATCCTGATGCAGCTGGTGGATGGACCCTTCAGCCGGCTGGAGGGCCGCTGGCGGTTCGAGCCGCTGGGTGACGCCGGGTGCAAGATTTCACTCAATCTGGAGTATGCATTCTCGAGCAAGGTGGTGAGCATGGTGACCGGGCCGGTCTTCAACAAGATTGCCAGTACCCTGGTGGATTCATTCCAGAAGCGTGCGGTCGAGGTATATGGCAAACGCTGACAGGATCCCCGTGGAGGTCGCCTACGCGCTGCCGGACAAACAGCTTATCCTGAAGCTGATGGTGGCGCCGGACGCGACGCTCGAAGCCGTGATACGCGCCTCCGGCATCCTTGAGCAGTTCCCGGATATCGATCTCGGCAGGAACAAGGTCGGGGTGTTCGGCAAGCCCGCCAGGCTGAACGATACGCTGCATCCGGGTGACCGCGTGGAGATCTACCGGCCGCTGATCGCCGATCCCAAGGAGGTCAGGAAAAAGCGAGCGGCGCAGGGCAAGGTGATGCGGAAGGGCGCCGCCGCGGAGCACGACTGAGCCGTCTCGCTCGCTGCATCGGAATGGACCCTAGTTGACGCCCGTCTCGTCGGTCTTCCTGAAGGTGATCCAGCGCCAGAAGCGCGTCAGCAGGCCGGGTGGTATACGTTCCTCGGGCGGCACGACCAGTGTGACCTGCTCGTGGGCGCCCGCAGAAACATCGGACGTCGTTTCCGGATGCATGGTGCCGCTGATGCGCGCCAGCACGTCGTTGTCGAAGAACAGCGTGACGTGCTGCTCCTCGACCTTGCCGTGGCCGGGTTGCAGGCGATAGATATAATCCCAGCGATCCTGATGAAATACATCCGCCACCATGGGAGAGCCGATCAGGAACTGGACCTGGCGGCGCGTCATGCCGGGTTGCAGCTGATCGAGCGTCTTCTGGTCGATGACATTCCCCTGCTGTACGTCGATGCGGTGGACAATACGCCAGTCGGTGATCGAGCAGGCACTCAGCCACAGGCAGGCAAAGGAGGCTATAATAATCAGCAGCTTTTTCATCCGTCGACAGGGAACTTGCCGGGTACGGACCGCATCATACCCCAAGTTCATGCCCGTTCGCATCTAGAGAGGAGATTTCGCATTGGAATCCAGTGAATTACGCAAGGCCGGGCTGAAAGTCACCCTGCCCAGGATGAAAATACTCGATATCCTCGAATCCAGCAGCAGTCGGCACCACAGTGCCGAGGATGTCTACAAGGCGCTGCTCGAAGAAGGTGAGGATATCGGGCTGGCGACGGTCTACCGTGTGCTGACCCAGTTCGAGTCGGCGGGTATCGTCAGACGCCACCACTTCGAGGGCGGTCATTCCGTGTTCGAACTTGATGAGGGCGGTCATCACGACCATATCGTCTGCCTGAAATGCGGGCGGGTGGACGAGTTCGTTGACGAGACCATCGAAAAACGCCAACAGGCGATCGCCGGCGAACTGGGCTATGAAATGACCGATCACTACCTGTACATGTACGGTATCTGCAAAGCGTGCAAGTCCAAGTAGACCGTCCCCGCCTATCTGGCGGGTGAAATCCGGGAGTGCTTTTCGCTGAGCCGGTTCGCGAGCGTACCGTAGCCGTGTAGCCAAAGTTCCGCGATCTCGTTCATGAGTTCGTATTCGGTGTTGATGAATGCGACGCGCTCCGGCATGGAATCCAGATACAGCGGCGCAAGCTGTTCGACCAGCAGCATGTGCACGCCGAACGATTCCATGCTCGGCTGGCTGTCGGCGACCGAATAGGAGATTAGTCCCGAGACGGCCGCGTTTTCGCTGAGCAGGTCGCGGTAATAGGCGCGGTGGTAGTTGAGTTCAGCGAAGGGACGGGAGTCGCACTGGCGGGCGATGGCACGCAGCTCGGTCGACGACAGCCCGGACCAGTCAAAAGCGGTATCCGTGCAGGCGGCCTGTTGGTCGTCTGCGCAGGCGCCGGTTGCCACCAGGCAAAGGGCGAGCAAGACTCCCATTCTTCCAGGCATAACCTGACTCCCCTGCGAAGGGCTGCACGGTTCGGCCAGCCCTGTTCAGGTATACGGCAGGGGGAAGGGCAGGCTTTAGAGTCCCCGTATATGGTCTCCTCCCGTCATCAGGCGGCGGATCGCTCTGCATGCCAATGCGCTTAGCAGGCTATGGACGGGCGGTATGAAAGCAGGGTTCCTTCTCCCTTCGGGAGACCGTGTTTTTCTGTTTGACGCCCCGCTCCCCAACCCTCCCCCTGAGGGGGAGGGGGATAATCGGCTTAGTCCCGGCTCGTGTCGTGCTGATCGAACCAACCCTCTCCCTGAGGGGGAGGGGGTTGATCGGCCGGATGGCCGATCGATCCGGCTTGCAGCCGTAACCCGAAGCCACCGGCTTTGGCCGGTGGCGTATTCACCCGGCACGCCCGCATGGGCGCGTCCGGTGAAAGACAGCCGCGTACAGGCCGTCCCGCACTGACAGAAGGCGGTTTTTGCTTGGGTACGTGCGCAAGCCATCCCGTGTGATGCGGGTGAAGATCCGCCCGGCATCATCTCCGGCACGCTCAATCCACGGCACGGGTCTTGCGCCGGCGCGGCCCGCGACGGGCCGTGCGCTGCTGCGCCTGCTCGATCATTTCCTGTGCGTGCGCGCGTGTCTGGGTGGTGATCGTCAACCCTCCCAGCATGCGCGCCAGTTCCTCGACGCGTTCCGTGCCGGCCAGCGGGCGGATGCGCGTGGCCGTGGTGTCCTTGCTGTCCAGCTTGCTGACCTGCAGTTGGTGGTGGGCGAGCGCCGCGACCTGCGGCAGGTGGGTGACGCACAGCACCTGGCGGCCGGCGGCCAGGGCGCGCAGCCTGTGACCGACGATCTCGGCGACGCCGCCGCCGATGCCGCTGTCGACCTCGTCGAAGATCAGTGTGGGGATGGTACCGCTGTCCGCCGAAAGGGCCTGGATGGACAGGCTGATGCGTGACAACTCGCCGCCGGAAGCCACCCTCGCGAGCGGCTGCACAGGCTGCCCCTTGTTGGCGCTGACCCGGAACTCGATCGTGTCCATGCCCTGCGGCGTGAATTGTGCAGCCTTGCGCCGTTCGATGCAGACCTCGAACAGGCCGCCGGCCATGCCCAGCGTCTGCAGGGCCGCGGTAATCTCGCTGCCGAAGGCCTGCGCGGCCTGCCTGCGCTGCGAGGTCAGCTTGTCTGCACATGCCAGGTAATCGTGCTCCAGCTGTGTGAGCCGGTGCGCGAGCTGTGCACGCCGCTGGTCGGCGTGCTCGATGGCGGCGAGCTCCGTACGCAGCCTTTCCCCGATGGACGGCAGCTCGGCCGGTCTGCAGCGGTGCTTGCGTGCAAGATCGTGCAGGACGCCGATGCGCTCCTCCAGCCATTGCAGCCGTGCGGGATCGATCTCGAGCCGTCCGGTGTAATGGTGCAGGGCATCGATGCCTTCCCGCAGCAGCACCGCGGCTTCGCCGAGCAGCCGGGTGCTGTCTTCCAGTGCACCATCCAGGGGTACCAGTTCACCGATCTCGTCGAGTGTTCTCGATAGCCGGCTGACGGCGGAGCCGCCATCCTCCCCGTCCAGTCGCTCCAGTCCGCCACGTGCGGCTTCCAGCAGTTTGCCGGCACTGGCCAGGCGGGTGTGCTCGGCGTCGATGGATGCTATCCCCTCGTCGTCGAGGCCCAGGGCATCCAGCTCGTGTAACTGGTAGCGCAGCAGGTCGAGGCGCGCGTCGCGGTCGGACTCGTCGGCGATGGCCCGGTCCAGGGCGGTCCGCGCCGCCTGCCAGTCGCGGTACAGGCCGGCGACCTCGGACAGCAGGGCGGGATGCCCGCCGTAGGCATCCAGCAAGTTACGCTGCGCGGCCGCGCGCAGCAGCGACTGGTGCTCATGCTGGCCGTGGATGTCGACCAGCTGTTCGCCCAGCTCGCGCAGCGACTGCATCGGGGCCGGCTGGCCGTTGATATAGCCGCGCCCGCGTCCGTCGCGGCCGATGACGCGCCGCAGCTGGCATTCGCCGTCACGGTCCATGTCGCGCGAGCGCAGCCAGGCATGCACGGCGCTGTCGGCGCCCGGCTCGAACACGGCGGCAATTTCGGCGCGCCCGGCACCGTGGCGTATCACCCTGCTGTCGGCACGGTCACCGAGCACCAGGCCGAGTGCATCGATCAGGATGGACTTGCCGGCGCCGGTCTCTCCGGTCAGCGCCGTCATGCCGCCCGCCAGCTCGACATCGAGCTCGTCGACAATGGCCAGGTTGCGAATGTGGATGTGGGTCAGCATGCCCACGATGCCGTCATGGCTGCTCGCTCCAGCGCAGTTTCCTGCGCAGCATGGCGAAATAGTCATGACCGGGAGGGTGCAGCAGGCGCAGCGTGTGGGCGTGCTTCTGGACGCGCACGTGGTCACCGGCCTCGAGCGGCTGGCTGACCTGCCCGTCGCAGGAGACGGTGGCCTCCTGCGTGCCCTCGTGCAGCACGATGTCGATCACCGCGTCATCATCGATCACGATGGGGCGGTTACTCAGCGTGTGCGGGCAGATCGGCACCAGGGCAATGGCATTGAGCTTCGGGCGCAGCACCGGTCCGCCGCCGGACAGGGCATAGGCGGTGGATCCGGTCGGGGTGGTGACGATCAGGCCGTCGGAGCGGGTGGTATTGAGGAAGTGGCCGTCGATCCAGGTATCCAGCTCGATCATGCGCGCGATGTCACGTTTGTGAACGATCACGTCGTTGAGCGCGGTGCTTTCGCTCAGAATCGCGTTTTCACGGCTCATGCTGGCGTGCAGCAGTGTACGCTCTTCCTTCAGGTATTCGCCGGCCAGGATACGATCCAGCTGGGTGGTCATGTCTTCCGGGGAGACATCGACCAGGAAGCCGAGGCGACCCAGGTTGACCCCGAGCACGGACACGCCCGTCTCGGCCAGGCTGCGTGCCGCATTCAGCAGGGTGCCGTCGCCACCGACCACGATGGCGAGATCGCATTGTCGGGCCAGGGCGTCCCGCTCCATCACGCGGTGACCGGGGCAGGAAACCATCGGGGCGATCGCGGCGTCCAGCAGGTAATCGAGCTGCCGCCGGTCGAGGTAATCGCGCAGGGCCTGGAGGGTCAGCGCGACCTCCCGGTCGTCTGCCTTGCCGATGAGTCCGATGCGGTTGAATTGGGCGGCCATGAGTTGTCTTAGTGACTGTTGTGGCAGCGAAACTAACACGACTCGGCGGGTGCGCCAACTCCTTGCGCTGCCCGGCGGCTGTGCGGGATACCGGCTTGGCACTCTACCCCTTGGAGTGCTAAATGATTTATCATTAAGCACAGGACTTCGACCCAGTTCAACGGTATGAGCGAGACATCTACAGGGCTTTCGGAACGTGCGCAGCAGATGCTCCGGGCGCTGATCGATCACTACGTACGTGACGGGCAGCCGGTGGGTTCGCGTACCCTGGCGCGCGATGCCGGCCTGCAGCTGTCCCCGGCGACCATACGCAATGTCATGGCGGACCTCGAGGAACTGGGTTTCGTGGCTTCGCCGCATACCTCGTCCGGTCGCGTGCCGACGGTGCAGGGCTACCGCTTCTTCGTCGACACGCTGCTGTCCGTGCAGCCGCTGGAACCGCGGGCGCTGGAACTGATACGCGCCGAACTGAAGCTCGACCAGACCCCCAAGGACCTGGTGGAGTCGGCGTCGGGCCTGCTGTCCGGCATCACCCGGCTGGCCGGTGTGGTGACCCTGCCCCGGCGCGAGCACCCGATGTTCAAGCGCGTGGAGTTTCTCCCGCTGTCGGATAAACGCGTGCTGGCCGTGCTGGTGACCGGCGAGGACGAGGTGCAGAACCGTGTGCTCAGGATGGAGCGGGACTGCGGCGCGGCGGAGCTGCAGCAGGCCTCGAACTACCTCAACGAGCTGTTCACCGGCAAGGATCTGTCGGACGTGCGTGCCACCCTGTTACGCGAGATGCATGAAACGCGCTCCAGCATGGACGAGATGATGCGCACGGCGATGCAGATGGCCGACCAGGTGCTGGAACGGAACTGCGACGAGGATTTCGTCATGGCCGGCCAGACCAACCTGATGGAATTCCACGAACTCTGCGACATCGAGAAGCTGCGCAGGTTGTTCGATGCCTTTACCCGCAAGCGCGATATACTGCACCTGCTCGACCAGTGTGTGCATGGCGAGGGTATCCAGATCTTCATCGGGGAGGAATCCGGCTACCAGATACTGGACGAATGCAGCATGGTGACGGCGCCCTACAGCGTCGATGGCCGCGTGCTCGGCGTGCTGGGCGTGATCGGTCCCACGCGCATGGCTTACGACCGGGTGATCCCGATTGTCGACGCCACCGCCCGGCTGCTCGGCGCAGCCTTGAACAGCAAGGAATAAACCCCATATCGTCGGCAGCGGCGGGTGGACGCCCGCGACCGTCCGCTGCCTGTGATGTTTTTCAGGAATATGGAGTAACGCTATGGCAGAGAACGAAAACGAACTGGAAGAAGCATCCGGCAACGGGGTCGACGAGACGGAGGCCGGGGCTACCGATACGGTACCGCCAGAGCACGCCGAACTCGCCGCGCTGCTGGAGGACGCGCGCGGCAAGGCGGACGCACACTGGGACCAGTGCATGCGCCTGCAGGCCGAAATCGACAACCTGCACAAGCGCGCCGAACGCGATCTGGCCAATGCCCACAAGTTTGCCCTGGAACGCTTCGCCGTCGAGTTGCTGCCGGTGCGCGACAGCATGGAGTTGGGTCTGGCCGCGTTCGATACGGAAGGCGGCGACATCGGCAAACTGCGCGAGGGTGTGGAACTGACCCTGCAGATGCTGACCAATGCCATGGCCAAGTTCCAGATACGGGAAGTGAATCCCGAGCACGAGCCGTTCAACCCGGAGTATCACCAGGCCATGTCCCTGCAGGAACGCGCCGACGTGGAGCCGAACTCGGTGGTCACCGTGGTACAGAAGGGCTACCTGCTGCATGACCGCCTCATCCGGCCGGCCATGGTCATCGTCTCGAAAGCCCCGGCGGAAACTTAATGCGTCCCAGGACTTGATTTGGCGCCGAACCGCCCCCAGTTACAGGGTAATGACGGATAATTTCAAATTATTAAAAATCATGTACTTACATGGAGATTAGAGAAAATGGGCAAGATTATAGGAATTGACCTGGGTACGACCAACTCCTGCGTAGCCGTGATGGAGGGTGGCAAGGCCAAGGTGATCGAAAACAGCGAGGGGGACCGCACCACGCCCTCCATCGTAGCCTATGTCGACGACAACGAGGTGCTGGTCGGCCAGGCCGCCAAGCGTCAGGCGGTCACCAACCCTCACAACACCCTGTATGCGGTCAAGCGCCTGATCGGTCGTCGCTTCCAGGAAGATGTGGTGCAGCGCGACATCAATCTGGTGCCCTACAAGATCGTTAAGGCCGACAACGGCGATGCCTGGGTCGAGGCCCGCGACAAGCGCATGGCGCCGCCGGAGGTGTCCGCGCGCGTGCTGCAGAAGATGAAGTCCACGGCGGAAGACTACCTGGGCGAGAAGGTCACCGAGGCGGTGGTGACCGTGCCCGCCTACTTCAATGACTCCCAGCGCCAGGCGACCAAGGATGCCGGCCGCATCGCCGGCCTGGACGTCAAACGCATCATCAACGAACCGACCGCCGCGGCGCTGGCCTACGGCATGGACAAGAAGCGCGGCGATTCCAAGATCGCCGTGTACGACCTGGGCGGCGGAACCTTCGATATCTCCATCATCGAGATCGCCGATGTCGACGGCGAGCACCAGTTCGAGGTGTTGTCCACCAACGGCGACACCTTCCTGGGCGGCGAGGATTTCGACAAGCGCCTGATCGACTACCTGGCCGACGAATTCAAGAAGGACCAGGGTATGGACCTGCGCGGCGATCCCCTGGCCATGCAGCGCCTCAAGGAAGGTGCCGAAAAGGCCAAGATCGAGCTCTCGTCCAGTCAGCAGACCGACGTGAACCTGCCGTACATCACGGCCGATGCCAGCGGGCCGAAACACCTGGCCATGAAACTGACGCGCGCCAAGCTGGAGTCGCTGGTCGAGGACCTGATCGATCGTACCATCGAGCCGTGCAAGATCGCGCTGAAGGATGCCGGGCTGTCGGTGAAGGAGATCGACGACATCATCCTGGTCGGCGGCCAGACCCGTATGCCCAAGGTCCAGGAGATGGTGAAGAACTTCTTCGGCAAGGACCCGCGCAGGGATGTCAATCCGGACGAGGCGGTCGCCGTGGGCGCGGCCATCCAGGGCGGTGTGCTCGGCGGCGAGGTCAAGGACGTACTGCTGCTGGACGTGACCCCGCTGTCGCTGGGTATCGAGACCCTCGGCGGCGTCATGACCAAGCTGATCGAGAAGAACACCACCATACCGACCAAGGCGAACCAGATATTCTCCACGGCCGACGACAGCCAGACCGCGGTGACGGTGCACGTGCTGCAGGGCGAGCGCGAGGTCGCCTCGGGCAACAAGTCGCTCGGCCGCTTCGACCTTGCCGACATTCCGCCGGCGCCGCGCGGCGTGCCGCAGATCGATGTGACCTTCGACATCGATGCGAACGGCATCCTGCACGTGTCCGCCAAGGACAAGGCGACCGGCAAGGAGCAGTCCATCCAGATCAAGGCCTCCAGCGGCCTGTCGGATGACGAGATCGACCAAATGGTCAAGGATGCCGAGGCCCATGCCAACGAGGACCGCAAGTTCCACGAACTCGTGGATGCGCGCAACAAGGCCGACGGCCTGATCCATGCCACCAACAAGACGGTCAAGGACCTGGGCGACAAGGTTTCTGACAGCGAGAAAGGCGACATCGAGGCGGCCATCGAGGCGCTGCAGGAGGCCATGAAGGGCGATGACAAGGAGGCCATCGAACAGAAGAACGAAGCGCTCGCAGGTCTTTCCGGCAAGCTGGCGGAGCGGGTCTACAAGGAGACGTCAACGCAGGACGAGGCGGCGTCCTCCGGCGGTGATACCGCCACGGAGGCCACGGGCGGTAACGACGATGTCGTGGATGCCGAGTTCGAGGAAGTGAAGGATGCGGACAGAAAGTAACATCCTGTAGCATCGACGTTCCCGCGGGTCCGGACCGGCGCCGCCGGTCCGGACCTTTGGCGTGGGCAGTTTCGCAACAAGGGCGGAATCCAGGCAATACCGAATAACATGTCAAAACGCGATTACTACGAAGTGCTGGGCGCGTCCCGGAATGCCAGCGAGGCCGAGTTGAAAAAGGCCTATCGTCGCGCCGCGCAGAAATACCATCCGGATCGCAATCCGGACAACAGCGAAGCCGAGAACAAGTTCAAGGAGTGCAAGGAGGCCTACGAGGTCCTCAGCGATTCGCGCAAACGCGCGGCCTACGACCAGTTCGGTCATGCCGGCGTGGATCCCTCCATGGGCGCGGGCGGCGGTTACGGACCGGCGGGCGCCGGCGCCGGTTTCAGCGACATCTTCGGCGATGTGTTCGGTGATATTTTCGGTGCCGGTCGCGGCACCCGCGGCGGGCAGCGCGTCTACCGCGGTTCCGACCTGCGCTACAACCTGGAACTGTCGCTGGAAGATGCCGTGGCCGGGACGGAGGTGAAGATCCGCGTGCCGACGCTGGTCACCTGCACGGACTGCGGCGGCAGCGGCGCGAAAAAAGGCAGCGAACCCAAGACCTGTACCACCTGCGGCGGCCACGGACAGGTACGCATGCAGCAGGGCTTCTTCTCCCTGCAGCAAACCTGTCCGCACTGCCATGGCAGCGGCACGATCATTGCGGACCCCTGCAGGACCTGTCACGGCAAGGGCCGGGTACAGGAACGCAAGACCCTGTCCGTCAAGGTCCCCGCCGGTGTCGATACCGGCGACCGCATCCGCCTGGCCGGCGAGGGAGAGGCCGGCGAGAACGGTGGACCGCCCGGCGACCTGTATGTGCAGGTGCAGGTCAAGCCGCACCCGATCTTCAGGCGCGAAGAAAGCCATCTCTATTGCGAGGTGCCGATCAGCTTCGTGACCGCGGCCCTGGGCGGAGAACTGGAGGTGCCGACCCTCAACGGCCGCGTCACCCTGAAGATCCCGGCCGAGACGCAGTCCGGCAAGCTGTTCCGCATGCGCGGCAAGGGCGTGAAGCCGGTCCGTGGCGGTCCGGTCGGAGACCTGCTCTGCCGGGTGAACGTGGAGACGCCGGTCAACCTGACACGCCGGCAGAAGGAACTGCTGCAGGAATTCGCCGGGGAGATGGATCAGAGCGGCAGCCATCACAACCCGCAGTCGAGTTCCTGGCTGGACGGCGTGAAGAAGTTCTTCGACGGGTTGAGCGGGTAGCCGGTCTCAAAAATCAATCTCGCGCAAAGACGCAAAGGCGCCAAGATAAAAATCTCGCGCACGACTACAGGGATGTAGGAGGTAGTGCAACGCAGGGAGCAGTTGCCGAGAGACGCAGAGAGCGCAGAGAAAACACATAACATCTGCCACAGAGAACACAGAGGACTGAAGTCTATCCCGTGTTATTTCCTGCGCGATGTGCCTGTTGAACAACAAATGACAGAAGAAACTGGACTGGGGCAGTACCTTCCCGTTGCAATAGCATTCACTAGGGCCTGTTCACACTACGCAAATCGTCGATCTGTGTAGTGTGAACAGGCCCTAGCATGATTGTTGCCGCCATAGCTGCGTTAGCGGCTTGGCGGTCTGCACAGGCATCAAAAGAATCGAATGAAGGTATTGAAAAATCCACAAATCGGAACTGTATCGACAAGTGTCACTGCTGGCTAATAAAGTAGTGTCAATGACGGTTCGGGTTGACGATCCTGGAAATGACCTCAAGCTCGCATATCGAGACCTGTTTTCCTTTGCGGGGGGTGATAAAAGGCAGCAAATGTATATCGCTGCCGTGGAAGAAAAACAGCAATTAATCAGGCCGATGCAAGAACGCGCGCGGCAAATCCTGCGAGTTCGACGAGCGCCCGAACCGGCGAGAAGCAGAGGGTACCCGGAAAGTCATCACAGATGACTTTCCGGGCAAGCCTTCGGGACCGCCTTTCTTTTAGCCCCTTTTCTTTGGCGGCGCAAAGAAAAGGGGCTCGCCCGACAGGGCGAAACCTGTTGAAAATGGATGTAGGAAACGATTGGGTTTTGAAGTGCCGATGTGTACCCTGTGCCCTCTGTGGCGAACCAGATTCCCGGGGGAATACACATGACACGAATCGCAATCACCGGCGCGGCCGGACGCATGGGCCGCCGCCTGGTCCAGGCCTGCCAGGAAACCGAAGGCGTCGTGCTGACCGCCGCGCTGGAGCGCCCGGACAGTCCGCAGCTGGGCAGCGACGCCGGCGACCTGGCCGGCATCGGCCGAACCGGTGTGGTTCTGGGAGCGGACCTCGGTGCCGTACTCGACGCGTTCGATGTGCTGATCGATTTCACCCGGCCCGAACCGACGCTGGCTAACCTGGCGGCCTGCCGCCGGGCCGGCCGGCACATGGTGATTGGCACCACCGGCTTCACTGCGGAACAGAAGGCCGCGATTGCGGATGCCGCCGGGGACATCGCCATCGTGTTCGCGCCGAATATGAGCATCGGTGTCAATCTTTGCCTGAAGCTGCTCGACGTGGCGGCGCGTGTGCTGGGCGAGTCGGTCGATATCGAGGTCATCGAGGCGCATCATCGTCACAAGGTCGACGCACCCTCCGGGACCGCGCTGCGCATGGGCGAGGTGGTCGCCGCGGCACTGGGCCGGGACCTCGGGGACTGCGCCGTGTACGGCCGGGAGGGCCACACCGGCGAACGTGCGCGCAAGACCATCGGCTTCGAGACCATCCGTGCCGGCGACATCGTCGGTGACCACACCGTGATGTTCGCCGGCGGCGGCGAGATCGTCGAGATCACGCACAAGGCCACCAGCCGCATGACCTTTGCCGGCGGCGCGGTGCGCGCCGCGGAATGGCTGCGGGCACGGGATGCCGGCCTGTTCGACATGCAGGACGTCCTCGGTCTGCGCTGAACGGTACGCAGTCCCGGAAACGCTGTTCCTACAGCGTTTGCAAGGCGATCGCCCGCCGCGTGCGTGCACGGCAGACACGCCCCCGGCCCCGGCCGCGGCATAGACAGCCGCCGCATCAATCCGTACAATCCCGTCCAGAAATTCCGGCGGGACAGACAGGCACACCAGAACGGGATGGTTCTTCGTGAACCCTCCCGTTTTCTACGATTAGCGGAGGTTTCCTTGAGGAAAGCGGCCCTTCTGGCGCTTGCAGACGGAAGTATCTTCCGGGGTGTGGCTATTGGGGCCGAGGGAAAGGCGGCCGGCGAGGTGGTGTTCAACACCGCGATGACCGGTTACCAGGAAATCCTGACCGATCCCTCCTATGCGCGGCAGATCGTCACGCTGACCTATCCCCACATCGGTAACGTTGGCGTAAACGCCGAAGACGAGGAGGCCGGCGACATACATTGCGCCGGCCTCGTCATACGCGACCTGCCCCTGCTTGCCAGCAGCTGGCGCAGCCGGTCCGCGCTCGAAGACTACCTGATCAGCCACGGCGTTGTCGGAATCTCCGACATCGACACACGGCGTCTGACGCGCCTCCTTCGTGAGCATGGTGCGCAGAATGGCTGCATCGTGGCCGGTGACCGTCCCGACGCGGACGCCGCCATCGCCGCGGCGCGCGCGTTTCCCGGCCTCAAGGGTATGGATCTCGCACAGGTGGTGACCACCGGGGAGTGTTACGAATGGCGCCAGGGGACCTGGACGCTGGACGGCGGCCTGCCGGCCGGGCGCGCTGATGCTGAATGCGAGCGGCACGTGGTGGCCTACGACTTTGGCATCAAGCGCAACATCCTGCGCATGCTTTCGGTGCGCGGCTGCCGGGTCACCGTAGTGCCCGCCCGGACGCCGGCGGGCGAGGTACTGGCCTTCCGGCCGGACGGCGTGTTCCTGTCGAACGGACCGGGCGACCCGGAACCCTGCAATTACGCCATTACCGCCATCAGCGAACTGCTGATCAGCGGCATCCCGATCTTCGGGATCTGTCTGGGCCACCAGTTGCTGTCTCTGGCCAGCGGGGCGCGCACCGTGAAGATGAAATTCGGTCATCACGGCGCCAATCACCCGGTACAGGACCTGGGGACCGGGCGTGTCATGATCACCAGCCAGAACCACGGCTTCGCGGTGGACGATGCGACGCTGCCGGACAACCTCGTGGCGACGCACCGCTCGCTGTTCGACGGCTCGCTGCAGGGCGTCGCGCGTACCGATTGTCCGGCGTTCAGCTTTCAGGGTCATCCGGAGGCGAGTCCCGGTCCGCACGACGTGGCGGCGCTGTTCGATCGCTTCATCGAGATGATGGAAGGGTAATGTCTGCCATAAAGGTTGCTGGGCACGCGGAGAAAAAATATTTCTTCAATCATCACGCAATTACCTGCGACTTTGCAGAGTGATGATGAATCAACCGGCCGCGCGGGATAATGAGATGAGCTCACATCCCGCTGTGATTACTGTGGCGAAGATTGTTCAATGCCGAAAAGAACCGACATCAACAGCATCCTGATCATCGGCGCGGGTCCCATCGTGATCGGGCAGGCGTGCGAGTTCGACTATTCCGGCGCACAGGCCTGCAAGGCGCTGCGGGAGTCGGGTTACCGCGTGGTGCTGGTGAATTCCAATCCGGCCACCATCATGACCGATCCGGACATGGCCGACGCGGTCTACATCGAGCCGGTGCAGTGGCAGAGTGTCGCATGCATCATCGAGCGCGAACGCCCGGATGCGCTGTTGCCGACCATGGGCGGCCAGACCGCGCTGAACTGTGCGCTCGATCTGGTGCGCGAGGGCGTGCTGGCGCAATACGACGTCGAGTTGATCGGCGCAAGCCGGGAAGCCATCGACATGGCGGAGGACCGCGGGCTGTTCCGCGACGCCATGACCGAAATCGGCCTGGCGACGCCGCGTGCCTACGTCGTGCACAGCATGGAAGAGGCGCAGCAGGTGCACGCCTCGCTCGGTTTTCCGATCATCATCCGGCCCTCGTTCACCATGGGCGGTAGCGGCGGCGGCATCGCCTATAACAAGGAGGAATTCACCACAATCTGCGATCACGGTCTCGACCTGTCGCCGACCAACGAGGTGCTTTTGGAGGAATCCATTCTCGGCTGGAAGGAATTCGAGATGGAAGTGGTGCGTGACCGCAATGACAACTGCATCATCATCTGCTCGATCGAGAACCTCGATCCGATGGGCGTGCATACCGGGGATTCCATCACGGTGGCGCCTGCACAGACGCTGACCGACAAGGAATACCAGCTCATGCGCAACGCCTCCATCGCGGTACTGCGCAAGATCGGCGTGGAGACCGGCGGGTCCAATGTCCAGTTCGCGATCAATCCGGATGACGGGCGTATGGTGGTGATCGAGATGAACCCGCGCGTGTCGCGTTCGTCCGCGCTGGCCTCCAAGGCCACCGGCTTTCCGATCGCCAAGATCGCGGCCAAACTCGCGGTCGGCTACACCCTGGACGAACTCCGCAACGAGATCACAGGCGGCGCGACCCCGGCCTCGTTCGAGCCGACCATCGACTACGTGGTCACCAAGGTGCCACGCTTCACCTTCGAGAAATTTCCCCAGGCCGAGCCGGTGCTGGGCACCCAGATGAAATCGGTGGGCGAGGTGATGGCCATCGGCCGGACCTTCCAGGAGTCGCTGCAAAAGGCGCTGCGCGGACTCGAAACCGGCCGGGACGGGCTCGACGAGATATTCGACCTGTCCGTCGCGGATGCGCGCGAGGCACTGCGCAAGGAACTGGGCATCGCAACTCCGGAGCGCCTGTGGTACGTGGCGGACGGTTTCCGGTCTGGCATGACGCTGGAGGAGCTGCACGAGCTGACCGCCATCGACCCGTGGTTCCTGGCGCAGATCGGCGACCTTGTGGCGACGGAGAACGGCCTGTCCGGCAGGCATCTGACCGATCTCGATGCGCCGGCCCTGCGTGCGCTGAAACGCAAGGGTTTCTCCGACCGGCGCCTGGCCAGGCTGCTGGGCGTCAGCGAGAGCGCCGTGCGCAGCCACCGGCACTCGCTGGACGTACGGCCGGTGTACAAGCGCGTGGATACCTGCGCGGCGGAGTTCTCCACCGCCACGGCCTACCTGTACTCGACCTACGAGGAAGAGTGCGAGGCGGCACCCGGTGCGCGCGACAAGATCATGGTGCTGGGCGGCGGGCCGAACCGGATCGGCCAGGGTATCGAATTCGACTATTGCTGCGTGCACGCGGCGTTGGCCTGCCGCGAGGACGGATTCGAGACCATCATGGTGAACTGCAATCCGGAAACGGTCTCCACCGACTACGATATCTCGGACCGCCTGTATTTCGAGCCGGTTACGCTCGAGGACGTGCTGGAGATCATCCACCTCGAGCAACCGAAGGGCGTGATCGTACAGTACGGGGGGCAGACACCGCTCAAGCTGGCGCACGGCCTGGAGGCCAACGGGGCGCCGATCATCGGCACTTCGGCCGATGCCATCGACCATGCGGAAGACCGCGAACGCTTCCAGCAGATGGTCATCAAACTCGACCTGCTGCAGCCACCTAACCGCATTGCCTCGACCACGGAGCAGGCGATGTCGCTCGCCGACGAGGTCGGCTTCCCGCTGGTTGTGCGGCCTTCCTATGTACTGGGCGGACGGGCGATGGAGATCGTCTACACGTCCGAAGACCTGGCGCGCTATATGCGCGAGGCGGTGCAGGTCTCCAACGATGCGCCGGTGCTGCTGGATCACTTTCTCGACGATGCGGTGGAGGTCGACGTCGACGCCGTCTGCGACGGTACGGACGTGCTGATCGGCGGGATCATGGAGCACATCGAGCAGGCCGGTGTGCACTCGGGTGATTCGGCCTGCTCCCTGCCGCCTTACACGCTGAGTGAATCCGTGCAGCGCCGGCTGTGCGACCAGGTCAGCCGCATGGCCATGGAGCTGAAGGTGTGCGGCCTGATGAATACACAGTTCGCCATCAAGGGCGAGGACATCTACCTCATCGAGGTCAACCCGCGTGCCTCGCGTACCGTACCGTTCGTGTCCAAGGCGACCTCTCTGCCACTGGCCAAGATCGCGGCACGCGTCATGACCGGCAGGAGCCTCGCGGCGCAGGGTGTGAAAGGGGGGGTGCGGCCGGGTTATTTCTCCGTCAAGGAAGCGGTGTTCCCGTTCATCAAGTTCCAGGGCGTCGACCCGCTGCTCGGACCGGAAATGAAATCGACCGGCGAGGTCATGGGCATCGGGCGCACCTTTGGCGAGGCCTTCGCCAAGTCGCAGATGGGCGCCGGCAACACCGTGCCGGCGAGCGGTACCGCCTTCCTCAGCGTACGCAGGGATGACCGCGCCGCCGTGGTGGAGCTGGCGCGCGGACTGCTCGGCAAGGGCTTCCGGCTGGTGGCCACGCGCGGCACCGCGGCCGCTATCAGGGCGGCGGATATCAAGTGTGACGTGGTCAACAAGGTGATGGAAGGACGCCCGCACATCGTGGACATGATCAAGAACGGCCAGATCGATCTCATCGTCAACACCACCGAGGGGAAGCAGGCGATTGCCGATTCCTATACAATCCGCAGGAGCGCCCTGCAGCACAAGGTGTCCTACAGCACGACCCTGGCGGGTGCGCGTGCCACCTGCATGGCGCTCGATTACCTGAATACCGGCAGCGTGTATAGCCTGCAGGCACTGCACCAGGAGATTGAAAAATGACGTCAAAGGTACCGATCACCGCGCGCGGGGCGGAAAAACTGCGCGAGGAGCTGGTACGCCTGAAAACCGTCGAACGCCCCAGGATCATTGCGGCCATCGCCGAGGCGCGTGCGCACGGTGACCTGAAGGAAAACGCGGAATACCATGCCGCGCGCGAGCAGCAGAGTTTCGTCGAGGGTCGCATCAAGGAGATCGAGAGCAAGCTCAGTCACGCGCACATCGTCGATGTCAGCACGCTGGACGCCAACGGCAAGGTGGTGTTCGGTTGCACCGTGGAGCTGTTCGACGAGGACAGCGAGCAGACCGTGGTCTACCAGATCGTCGGTGAGGACGAGGCGGACATCAAGGTCGGAATGATATCGATCAACTCGCCGATCGCGCGCGGCCTGATCGCCAAACGGGAAGGCGACCTGGTGACCGTCGTCGTGCCGGGCGGCGAGCGCAATTTCGAGATCGTCGAAGTCCGATACGTCTAGTTCTTGCCTGCCAGCCGTTTACAACTCGTTGCCGCGCTCGAACGCATCCTGCTCACGGTGTGGGTCGGCAGCCTCTGGGTTACAGGTTTCATGGTCGCCCCCGTCCTGTTTGCGAGCCTCGAAGACCGGGCGCTGGCCGGCACCCTCGCCGGCGCGCTGTTCGGCCTGACCGCCTGGCTCGGGCTGGGCTGTGGTGTGGCGCTCCTGATACTCAGCCGGTTGCGCGCCGGGCGTGGCGGTTGGCGGTTGTGGGTGACGATCGTCATGCTGGTGCTGGTCGCGGCGGGCCATTTCGGACTGGCCCCGATGATCGCCGAGCTGCGCGCGGCTGGTCTGGTAGACACACCGCGTTTCGGCCGCTTGCATGGTTTGGCCAGCCTGCTGTTTCTGGTGAACGCGTTGCTCGGCCTGGGGCTGGTCGCCGCCGGCCCGGGGGGCGGTGATCAGTCCGCCGTTTCCCGGTAGATCAGTGCAATGTGACCGACCGCTTGGACCAGCTCTGCACCGAGGCTGTTGCAGAGGCGGTCAATCAGTTCCCGGCGGGTTTCACGGTCCGCGGCGGCGATCTTGACCTTCATCAGTTCGTGATGCTCGAGTGACAGTTCGACCTCACGCAGCACGGCCCGGCTGAGGCCGGCAGCGCCGATACTCACGACCGGTTTCAGGGCGTGGCCACGGCCGCGCAATTGACGCTTGAGTTTTTCCGTCAGGGCCATGATCGTGTCCAGTAGGATGGAGCATGTTAACGGGCCGGACCGGCAGGGCTGAACGCCGCTGGCGATGCCGCACGGCAGGGACGTGCGTCAGTGTAAACGAACGGGCGGGATTCCGATACGACGGCCGGACCAGGCGGCACCGGGTGTGAGACGTGGGCAGAAGCAAGAGCAGCCATGACTGGCTGAAGTCGCATTTCGACGATGAGTACGTCAAGCGCGCGCAGCGCGAGGGCTACCGCTCGCGCGCGGTCTACAAACTGGACGAGATACAGCGCCGGGACCGCATCCTGAGGAACGGCATGACCATCGTCGACCTCGGTGCCGCACCGGGTGGCTGGTCCCAGTACGCGGGCCGGCTGCTGGCGGGCAGGGTGCGCCTGGTCGCGCTGGACATCCTGCCGATGGAGCCGTTGGCCGGGGTCGAATTCATACAGGGCGACTTCCGTGAACACGCGGTGCTGGAAACACTGCGGGCGAGGCTTGGCGGAACCCCGGTGAACCTTGTAATGTCGGACATGGCACCCAATATCAGTGGTATGGAGGCGGTCGATATCCCGCGCAGCCTGTATCTGGCGGAACTGGCGATCGATTTTGCCGACGATGTGCTGGTCGAGGGCGGCAGTCTCCTGTGCAAGGCCTTTCAGGGCGAGGGGTTCGAACGGGCGTTGGCAGGATTGCGAGGTAAATACCGCAAGGTGTTGATACGCAAGCCAAAGGCATCACGGGCACGGAGCCGGGAAGTGTATCTGCTGGCACGGGGCCGGCGCGGCACGAATGTGTCATAATGGCTAAAGCCGTCTATTTGGCGGGCCGAGACAGGCGGTTGAGGCACGCGCAATAGAATAATTTCGAGGACACCGGTTTGAACGATCTCGCTAAGAATCTTCTCCTCTGGATAGTCATCGCCATCGTACTGATGACGGTATTCAATAATTTCGGTCCCAAGACGGCCGCCCAGCAGCCTGTCAACTACTCGGACTTCATCACCGAGGTGCAGCAGGGCCAGGTGCAACGCGTCGAGATCGAGGGCCATACCGTCAAGGGCGTGCGCGTCGACGGCACGCAGTTCAGCACGCAGACGCCACCGGACGATCCCAAAATGGTGGATGACCTGCTCAGCAACAAGGTCGATGTCAAGGTGGTCGAACCCAACCAGCATGGCCTGCTGATGACGATCTTCATCAACTGGTTCCCGATGCTGCTGCTGATCGCCGTGTGGATCTTCTTCATGCGCCAGATGCAGGGCGGTGGCGCCGGGCGCGGTGCCATGTCGTTCGGCAAGAGCAAGGCACGTATGCTCGGCGAGGACCAGGTCAAGATAACCTTCGCCGATGTCGCCGGCGTCGAGGAGGCCAAGGAAGAGGTCAGCGAGCTGGTCGAGTTCCTGCGCGAACCCGGCAAGTTCCAGCGCCTCGGGGGCAAGATCCCGCGCGGCATCCTGATGGTCGGGTCACCGGGAACCGGCAAGACGCTGCTGGCCAAGGCCATTGCCGGCGAGGCCAGGGTCCCGTTCTTCACGATTTCCGGTTCCGATTTCGTCGAGATGTTCGTCGGCGTCGGCGCCTCGCGCGTGCGTGACATGTTCGACCAGGCCAAGAAGCACGCACCCTGCATCATCTTCATCGACGAGATCGACGCCGTCGGTCGCCACCGCGGCGCGGGACTGGGCGGCGGTCACGACGAGCGCGAGCAGACACTCAACCAGTTGCTGGTCGAGATGGACGGTTTCGAGGGCAACGAGGGCGTCATCGTGATTGCCGCGACCAACCGGCCGGATGTGCTCGATCCGGCGCTGCTGCGTCCCGGTCGCTTCGACCGTCAGGTGGTCGTGCCCTTGCCGGACGTGCGCGGCCGCGAGCATATCCTCAAGGTGCACATGCGCAAGGTGCCGATCGCCGATGACGTGAAGGCAAGCATCATCGCGCGCGCCACACCGGGTTTTTCCGGGGCGGACCTGGCCAACCTGGTCAACGAGGCCGCGCTATTCGCCGCGCGCGGCAACAAGCGCCTGGTCGACATGGAGGACCTGGAAAAGGCCAAGGACAAGATCATGATGGGCGCCGAGCGGCGCTCCATGGTGATGAGCGAGGACGAGAAGCGCCTGACGGCCTACCACGAGGCGGGGCACGCCATCGTCGGACGCAGTATGCCGGCGCACGACCCGGTCTACAAGGTCACCATCATCCCGCGCGGCCGTGCCCTGGGCGTCACCATGTTCCTTCCGGAGGCGGATCGCTACAGCCACAGCAAGGAGTTCCTGGAAGGCCAGATCTGCAGCCTGTTCGGCGGCCGTATCGCCGAGGAACTGGTGTTCGGTCCCGAGAAGGTTACCACCGGCGCCTCCAACGACATCATGCGCAGCACCGAGCTGGCGCGCAACATGGTCACCAAGTGGGGACTCTCGGAAAAGCTGGGTCCGCTCACCTACAGCGACGAACAGGAAGAGGTGTTCCTGGGCCATTCCGTGGCGCAGCACAAGCCGGTTTCCGATGAAACCGCGCACGACATAGACAGCGAGATCCGGGCGATCATCGACCGCGCATACGCGCGGGCGGAAAAGATCCTCAAAGACAACATCGACAAGCTGCATACCATGGCCGATGCGCTGATGAAGTACGAAACCATCGACAGCGACCAGATCGACGACATCATGTCCGGCAAGCAGCCGCGCCCGCCGCGCGACTGGAATGACTCCGAGACGCGCACGCCGCCGTCCGGTGGTACCGCCAGCACGGGCGAGCCTCAGGACGGCAAGATCGGCAGGCCGGCGGGTCAACACTGAATCTTCAGTATGCGGGCTGCGGGGGCCGGCAGGGGCCTGCTGCCGGCCGTGGGGGGCCGCCCGCAGTTCGCTACGGAGGGGACCGCTGATTGATTCGTCATCGCGAGGAACGAAGTGACGAAGCAATCTCCGCCTGATTCATCATGAATTCGACAGAGCGCTTCGCTGCGCCCGTGATGACGGGATGGGCCATTACAACAGTGGTTCCCTGACGCCACCCATGATTATTGACTGCGCAGGCAAACCGCTGGATCTGTCGGTTCCCCGCGTCATGGGTATCCTCAACGTAACCCCGGATTCGTTCTCGGACGGTGGCCGATACCTGGCCCCCGAGAATGCCGTGGCGCAGGCCCTGCGCATGGTCGAGGCAGGGGCGGCGATCATCGACGTGGGCGGGGAATCCACCCGGCCCGGGGCGGAGCCGGTTCCGGAAGACATCGAACTTGCGCGCGTCATTCCGGTCATCGAGGCGCTGCATGAAATCCCGGGCGTTTCCGTGTCCATCGATACCCGTAAACCGGCCGTCATGCAGGCCGCGGTGCAGGCCGGTGCCGGAATGGTCAATGACGTCAATGCACTGCAGGCGCCGGGCGCGCTGGCCACCGTGGCCGCACTCGGCGTGCCGGTCTGCCTGATGCACATGCGGGGTACACCGCAGACCATGCAGGCGCAGCCGGAGTACCGCGACGTGGTCGAGGAGGTCGATGCCTTTCTCGTCGGCCGCGCCGAGGCCTGCCAGGCGGCCGGGATCGCCCGCGGTCGTATCCTGCTCGATCCGGGTTTCGGGTTCGGCAAATCCACACGGCACAACCTGCTGCTGCTGCAGCGACTGGATACCCTGGTCGCCAGGGGCTACCCGGTGCTGGTCGGCTTGTCACGCAAATCGCTGATCGGTAATGTCCTGGATCTCGCGGTCGATAAACGCCTGTATCCAGGCCTGGCGCTGGCCGTACTCGCCGTCTGGCAGGGCGCCGCCATCGTGAGGACCCATGACGTTGCCGCAACCCGCGAGGCCATCGCGATGTGTACCGCGGTGCGGAAGGCCGGTCGGGAACCGGACCTGTAATCACTCAGATTGATCGCTGGAGACCTTGCATCATGGCCAGAAAATATTTCGGAACCGATGGCATCCGCGGGCAGGTCGGTGAATACCCGATCACGGCGGAATTCATGCTCAAGCTGGGGTGGGCGACCGGCCGCGTACTGGGATCCTCGGGAGGCGCGAGCGTCATCATCGGCAAGGACACGCGTATCTCGGGCTATATGTTCGAATCCGCGCTGGAGGCGGGGCTGTCCGCGGCCGGCGTCGACATCGGCCTGCTGGGCCCCATGCCGACGCCCGCGATCGCCTACCTGACGCGCACCCTGCATGCCTGTGCCGGTATCGTGATCAGCGCCTCGCACAACCCCTATGCCGATAACGGGATCAAGTTTTTTTCCGCCTCGGGCACCAAGCTGGCGGACGACATCGAACAGGCCATCGAGGCGGAACTGGACAAACCACTGACGACGGTCAGCTCGGACAAGCTGGGCAAGGCGGTACGTGTCAAGGACACCGAGGGCCGCTATATCGAGTTCTGCAAGAGCACCATCCCGCTCAATATGGGCATGCAGGGCCTGCGCATCGTTGTCGATTGTGCCCACGGTGCAACCTACCAGGTCGCGCCCAGCGTATTCCGGGAACTGGGCGCAGACGTGATCGTGAGCGGTGTCTCGCCCGATGGCCTGAATATCAACCGGGATTGCGGATCAACCCGGCCCGAGATGCTGCAGAAAATGGTGCTCGAACACGGCGCCGATCTTGGCATCGCGCTGGACGGTGACGGCGATCGTCTCATCATGGTCGATCACAAGGGAGAGATCGTGGACGGCGACGAGCTGCTGTTCATCGTCGCGGTCTCGCGCCAGCGCGAAGGCATGCTGCATGGTGGCGTGGTCGGCACCCAGATGAGCAACCTCGGGCTGGAGCATGCCCTGCAGGCCCGCAACATTCCATTCGAGCGCGCCGCAGTCGGCGACCGCTACGTGCTGGAACTCATGCAGCAGACCGGATGGCTGATCGGCGGCGAATCGTCCGGCCACATCATCTGCCTTGACCGCACCACGACGGGCGACGGTATCATTTCCGCCCTGCAGGTGCTGGCCGCCATGAAGCGTGCCGAGCGCCCCCTGCATGAACTGAAATCCGACATGCGCAAGTATCCGATGCACATGATCAATGTGCCGGTGCGCGAGAAGATCGATCTGGACAATACCCCGGCCGTCAGGGAGGCGGTGAGCTCGGCCGAGAGGCGCCTGGCCGGTCGCGGCCGGGTCCTGCTGCGCCCGTCGGGTACCGAGCCGGTGGTGCGCGTCATGGTGGAGGGCGAGGACGAAAACCAGGTGCTGCGGGAAGTCGATCAGCTCGCCTCGGTGGTCGCCACCGCGGTTTAGCGTCCCCGGCAGGGGATCAGCCGCCGGCTTTCAGCCGTTCGGACAGCGCACGATACTGTTCCGCCCGTTCCCGGTCGCCCAGTCCGTCATGCAGCACCGACAGGTTGTGCGCCGCGAGATAGCTGCCGCGACCGTGCACCGCGCCCTCCAGCTCGGGACGTTCACCAATCTCCAGGCAGCGGGTCCAGCACGTCTGTGCCAGCGGCAGCAGTTGCTGCACGGCCTGGGCGGGGTTTTCCACGGCCCAGTCCAGCAGCAGGTCGCCCAGCGAGAAGAAGAAATCCGGGGACTGCTGCCAGTTGGGCATTTCGGTCTCGGCAAACCGGAACGCCCGCTCGAACTGCCGCGACTGCTTGAGGGCGTAGAGCATGCGCAGTACCAGGTCGTGGCGGTAGCTGTCGGTGGCGCGTGCCTGCCCGAGCGCCTGCTCGAAGCAGTGCACGGCCTGGGGGTATTCCCCGTAGACCGTATGGTCCTTGCCCAGCTGATAGAGCAGATAGGCATCCGCGGGCCGCTCGGCCAGCGCGCGCTGCAGCAGGATCCGGTTGCGGCCCTGCTTGCGTGCCAGTTCGTCACGCCGGTAGCCGGCATGCGCGACCTGCAACGGTATGCGCACGCGGCACAGATCGGCCAGCGGTTGTTCGTGAATGCGGCCGGTATAGCGGACACCGGCAGGCAGTAGACGCGGCAGCCAGGAGGTGGCGGTCTCGACACGGTCCTGCTGGTCGAATTCGCTGGTGACCGGCACCAGGCCGATGAAGCGTTCGCCGCCCAGGCGCTGTCCGTCCAGGTGCTCGGTGCCGCCGGTGATCCACTCGTCGGCGTCCAGGATCAGGTTCCAGTCCGCCCGCGACAGCTCGAGCGCCGCATTCCGGGCCGCGGCGAAGTCATCGCACCAGTGGAAGTGATGCACCTCCGCGCCGGCGGCCCGCGCCAACGCGACGGTGTCATCGCGCGAGCCGGTATCGAGTACCAGCATGGCGTCGACACAGTGCGCCGCACTTTCCAGACACCGCGTGATCCCGGCGGCCTCATCGCGCGCGATCATCACCAGAGCCAGTCGACAGTCGCTGATTCCCGCCCCCTGAACCTTCGTGTTCCATGACGTATGCCCCGCAGTATCGCGTTCCGCCACGGGGGCATCGTCTGCCCTTTGAGGCGGACATGATACCCGAACGGTACGGATCACGGGTGAACCGTGCGCCGCGATCGGGGCGCAGACGCCCGACCGGGGCACCGTCCGGGCCACGGTGACGTACGCCGGCGGGTAAAATTGATTTTTCCGCGCCGGCTGGCTAAGCTAACCGGCCCTCCAAGATGAAGGAATTCGTTATGCGTCAGCCACTGGTCGCCGGTAACTGGAAAATGAACGGTTCGTCGGACAGCATCGGTGCACTGCTGGACGGGATCAAGGCCGGCATGGGCGGGATCCACACGGCGGAAATGGCCGTCTGTCCGCCGTTCGTCTACCTTCCCCAGGTCGCCGCGCAGCTGGCCGGCACCGCCATCGGCCTCGGTGCGCAGGACGTGAGTGACCGTGAGTCCGGCGCCTTCACCGGCGAGGTGGCGGCAAATATGCTGACCGATATCGGCTGCAAGTATGTGATCGTCGGGCACTCGGAACGGCGCAGCCTGTATGGCGAGAGCGACGACTTCACGGCGGCCAAGTTTGCCGCCGCCCGCAAGGCCGGCCTGGTGCCGATCCTGTGCGTGGGCGAACTGCTGGAGGAGCGTGAACAGGGGATCACCGAGCAGGTGGTCGCGCGCCAGCTCGATGCCGTGATCGCACTGGAAGGCGTCGGCGCCGTTGGCGGAGCCGTGATCGCCTACGAGCCGGTGTGGGCGATCGGTACCGGCAAGACCGCCACGCCGGAGCAGGCACAGGAGGTGCATGCCTTCATCCGTGGCAGGCTGGCCGCGCTGGACGCCGCCGTCGCCGAGCGGGTGCAGATACTCTATGGCGGCAGCATGAATCCCGGCAATGCCGCACAGCTGCTTGCCATGCCGGACATCGACGGCGGTCTGATCGGCGGGGCATCGCTGAAGCCCGCCGATTTCCTCGCCATCGGTATGGCGGCCAACACCTGATTCCATTCGATCAACGTCAACGGTACGCTCATGTTTTCCATACTTCTGGCACTGCAGGTCCTGGTCTCGATCGGCATCATCACCCTGGTGATGCTGCAACAGGGCAAGGGCGCCGATATGGGCGCGGGTTTCGGTGCCGGTGCATCCGGTACCGTATTCGGCGCTCGTGGTTCGGGCTCGTTCTTCACCCGCGCAACCGCCATCCTGGCAACGATCTTTTTCATCAATTGCCTGCTGATCGCCTCCCCGCTGGTGCGGCATATCGGCAAGCCCCGTGAGGGAATCGCGGAGCGTATCGAACAGCAGGCGGCGCAGGGCCAGGAACAGGCGAAGACGGACGCGATCGCAGACAAGCTCGACAAGATACCCTCTGGAGCGGCGTCCGACATGCCGGCCACCGCGACAGGGCAGGCAGCACCGGGTACCGGGGAGGACATTCCCGACGTGCCGGCCACGACATCCGGTTCCGACGGCCCCGCGACAGCGGAGCCGGGCACGCCGGCGCCGGACGATCTGCCGCAATAGACCTGCCGGGCAGGTATCACACAGCAAACCCACGCCGATGTGGTGGAATTGGTAGACACGCTATCTTGAGGGGGTAGTGGCGCAAGCCGTGCCGGTTCGAGTCCGGCCATCGGTACCAATAATGCCTGAGCGGGGTGGCAACCCCCGGGTTCCCAGTACGACCTTCATGCTGTTTTTTTATACCCCGATAATGAATACAAGCTTATGAAAAATAACAATAAAAATGGCATATCCCAACTTGACAGTAGTAACACGCTGGCCTAGACTGCACAATCTTTTTTACCGCATTTCGAGTCGATAATTCGAGTGGGTGCGGGTACGAGGGTCCCGGCCGGACGAGAGGCGAACGATGCTGGAAAACTACCTTCCGATCCTGATCTTCATCGCCATCGGCATCGCTGTGGGGGTGGGTCCGATCGTGCTGGGTTTCCTGCTGGCGCCCAACAAGCCCGACAGCGAGAAAAATTCGCCCTTCGAATGCGGGTTCGAGGCCTTCGAGGACACGCGCATGCGCTTCGACGTGCGCTACTACCTGGTGGCCATCCTGTTCATCCTGTTCGATCTCGAGATCGCCTTTCTGTTTCCCTGGGCGGTGGTGCTGGACTCGATCGGTATGTTCGGCTTCGTGGCCATGCTGATCTTCCTGGCGATCCTGGTGATCGGCTTTATCTATGAATGGAAAAAAGGGGCGCTGGAGTGGGAGTGATACTGCCTGACAGCGCACTGACCCTGCTTGTCCCGAACGGGGAAGTGTCGACATGAGCATCGAGGGTCTTCTCAAGGAGGGCTTCGTCACTACGACGGCGGACAGCCTGATCAACTGGGCGCGTACCGGCTCCATGTGGCCGATGACCTTCGGCCTGGCATGCTGCGCGGTGGAGATGATGCAGGCAGGCGCCTCGCGCTACGACCTGGACCGCTTCGGCATCGTGTTTCGCGGCAGTCCCCGGCAGTCCGACGTGATGATCGTGGCCGGCACGCTGTGCAACAAGATGGCCCCGGCACTGCGCAAGGTGTATGACCAGATGGCCGAACCGCGCTGGGTGATTTCCATGGGTTCCTGCGCCAACGGCGGTGGTTACTATCACTATTCCTATTCCGTGGTGCGCGGTTGTGACCGAATCGTGCCGGTCGACATCTACGTGCCGGGATGTCCGCCCACGGCCGAGGCGCTGCTGTACGGTATCCTGCAGCTGCAAAACAAGATAAAGCGTACCAATACCATCGCCCGCTAGGCGGTCGAAGGAAAGATTGCGTGTCAGAGTATTCCCGACAGCTCGCAGAGCAGATCCACGAACGCTTCGGAGACCGGCTGGCCGCCGTGATCGATGCCGTCGGTGAGGTGACGCTGGAGCTGGACGGCGAAACGCTGCGCGAGGTTGCGGCCGCCCTGCGCGACGAGCCCGCGTTCTCCTTCGAGATGCTGATCGACCTGTGCGGCGTGGACTATCTAAATTACGGACGCGACGAATGGGCCACCGAAGAGACCACGGGCTCCGGCTTCAGTCGCGGTGTCGAGGCGATGACCGCGGGACGCCTGAGCGCCGTCGTCGAGGACCTGGTCGTGGAAAAGCCGGGTGCCGCGCGCCGTTACGCCGTTGTCTACCATCTGCTCTCGATCCGAAACAACCGGCGCCTGCGCCTGAAGGTGTTCGCGCCGAATGACGACCTGCCGGTTGTGCCATCGGTCATCGCCATCTGGAACAGCGCTAACTGGTACGAGCGCGAGGCCTTCGACCTGTACGGCATCCTGTTCGAAGGCCACCCCGACCTGCGCCGGCTGCTGACGGACTACGGTTTCATCGGCCACCCGTTCCGCAAGGATTTCCCGTTGACCGGCAACGTCGAGGTGATCTACGACGCCGAGATGAAACGCGTCGTCTACCAGCCGGTGAGCGTCGAGCCGCGCGTGCTGGTGCCGAAGGTGATACGCGCGGCGGGCGTAGAATCGGTCGACATCATGCAGGCGGACGGTGACGCGGAACCGGCCGCGCCGGCCGGAGCGACGGAGTAGCACATGCCGGAGATCCGCAACTACACCCTGAACTTCGGTCCGCAGCATCCAGCCGCGCACGGCGTTCTGCGCCTGGTGCTGGAAATGGACGGCGAGGTGATCGAGCGCGCCGATCCTCACATCGGGCTGCTGCACCGGGGCACCGAGAAGCTGGCCGAGAACAAGCCGTTCAACCAGAGCATAGGCTACATGGACCGGCTCGACTACGTCTCGATGATGTGCAACGAGCACGGTTACGTGCTGGCGATGGAAAAACTGCTCGGCATCGCGCCGCCGCTGCGCGCGCAGTACATCCGCGTGATGTTCGACGAGATCACCCGCATCCTCAACCATCTGCTGTGGCTGGGCGCGCACGGGCTGGACATCGGGGCCATGACGGTGTTCCTGTATACCTTCCGCGAGCGCGAAGACCTGATGGACTGCTACGAGGCGGTGTCCGGCACGCGCATGCACGCGACCTACTACCGTCCGGGCGGCGTCTACCGCGACCTGCCCGAGATGATGCCGCAGTACCAGCCGTCGAAATGGCACGGCCGGAGGGAAGTGGAGCGGAAGAACGCCGATCGCCGGGGTTCGCTGCTGGACTTCATCGAGGCCTTCACCGAGCGCTTCCCGGGTTGCATCGACGAATACGAGACCCTGCTGACCGACAACCGCATCTGGAAGCAGCGCACGGTCGGCATCGGCGTGGTCAGCCCCGAGCGTGCCATGCAGCTGGGCTTTTCCGGTCCGATGCTGCGCGGTTCCGGCATCGAGTGGGACCTGCGCAAGAAGCAGCCCTACGAGGTCTATGACCGCATGCGTTTCGACATCCCGGTCGGCACGACCGGAGACTGCTATGACCGCTACCTCGTACGCGTCGAGGAGATGCGCCAGTCCAACTTCATCATCAGGCAGTGCATCGATTGGCTGCGAAAAAATCCCGGCCCGGTCATGCTGGAGGACGCCAAGCTGGCGCCGCCGCGCCGCGAGGAAATGAAGGCCGACATGGAGGCCCTCATTCACCATTTCAAGCTGTTCACCGAAGGTTTCTGCGTGCCGGCGGGCGAGGCCTATGCCGCGGTCGAGCATCCCAAGGGCGAGTTCGGCGTCTACCTGGTGTCCGATGGCGCCAATAAGCCGTACCGGCTGAAGGTGCGTGCACCGGGCTTCGCGCACCTCTCGGCGATCGACGAGATGACGCGCGGGCACATGCTGGCCGACGTGGTCGCCGTGATCGGGACGCAGGACATCGTGTTCGGGGAGATCGACCGCTGATGACGACGCCGGCCCGCAGTTCCGACCTGCTCAGCGGCGAGACCCGCGCCCGCATCGATGCCTGGCTGGAGAAATATCCGGCCGGACGGCAACAGTCCGCCGTGCTGTGCGCGCTGCTTGCCGCGCAGGAACAGAACGGCGGCTGGGTCACGCGCGAGCTGATGGACGCCGTGGCGAACTACCTCGACCTGCGGCCGGTACAGGTGTACGAGGTCGGTACCTTTTATTCCATGATCGAACTGGAGCCGGTCGGACGCCACATGGTGGCGATCTGCACCAATATCTCCTGCCTGCTCTGCGGCGCGGAAAGCCTCGTCACGCACGTCGAGAAGAAGCTCGGCATCCGGCTGGGCGAGACCACGCCGGACGGGCGTATCACGCTGAAGCGGGAGGAGGAGTGCCTGGCGGCCTGCGCCGGCGGCCCGATGATGACGGTGAACGGCCATTACCACGAAGGGCTGACGCCCGAGGCGGTCGACGCCATCCTGGATACACTGGAGTGAGCCCATGAGCGTACAGGTCTGTTTCGACACCCTGCAATTCGACCAGCCCTGGACGCTGGAGAATTATCTCAAGGTCGGCGGCTACCAGGCCTGGAAGAAGATCCTGGTGGAACAGACGCCGCGGGAGGCGGTCATCGAGACGGTCAAGGCCTCCGGCCTGCGCGGGCGCGGCGGTGCGGGATTCCCGACCGGATTGAAGTGGAGCTTCATGCCGCGCAACGCCCCGGTGCAGAAATACCTGGTATGTAATTCCGACGAATCCGAGCCCGGCACCTGCAAGGACCGCGACATCCTGCGCTTCAACCCGCACGCGCTGGTCGAGGGCATGGCGATCGCCGGTTACGCCATGGGCGCCACGATCGGCTACAACTACATGCGCGGCGAGTTCCACCACGAGCCCTACGCGCGTTTCGAGCAGGCACTCGCCGAGGCCTATGCAGCGGGCTACCTGGGTCGCGACATCCTCGGCTTCGGCGTGGACTTCGACTGTTACAGCCATCTCGGCGCGGGTGCCTACATCTGCGGTGAGGAAACTGCGCTGCTGGAATCACTGGAAGGCAAGAAGGGCCAACCGCGCTTCAAGCCGCCGTTCCCGGCCAACTTCGGCCTGTACGGCAAGCCGACCACCATCAACAACACGGAAACGCTGGCCTCGGTGCCGGCCATCATGCGCAACGGCGGCGAATGGTTCATGAACCTCGGCAAGCCGAACAACGGTGGAGTGAAGATCTTTTCCGTGTCCGGCCACGTCAACCGGCCGGGCAATTTCGAGGTCCCGATGGGCACGCCGTTTCGCGAACTGCTCGAAATGGCCGGCGGCGTACGCGACGGACACCGGCTCAAGGCGGTGATACCGGGCGGTTCCTCCATGCCGGTGCTGCCCGCCGACGTCATGATGGAAACCGACATGGACTACGATTCACTGGCCAAGGCCGGTTCCGCCCTCGGTTCCGGTGCCGTGATCGTGATGGACGATTCCACCTGCATGGTGAAGGCCGCGATGCGCATATCGCGCTTCTATTACGCGGAGTCCTGCGGGCAGTGCACGCCGTGCCGCGAGGGTACCGGCTGGATGCACCGCATCATCAAGCGTATCGAGGAGGGGCAGGGCCGTCCCGAGGACCTCGACCTGCTGCTCAGCGCCGCCGACCAGATCGCCGGCAAGACGATCTGCGCCTTCGGCGAGGCGGCCGCCTGGCCGGTGCAGGGCTTCCTGCGCCATTTCCGAGATGAATTCGAGTACCACATCACCCACAAGCGCTGCTTGGTCGGCGATGCGGCATCCACCGGGGAGGCGGCATGAGCGCACAACCCGAAGCGCCGGCGCAGGACCTGGTCAACATCGAGATCGACGGGCGTCCCTTCACGGCGCGCAAGGGCGCCATGATCATCGAGGTGGCGGACGCCGCCGGCATCCCGATCCCGCGCTTCTGCTACCACAGGAAGCTGTCGATCGCCGCCAATTGCCGCATGTGCCTGGTCGAGGTCGAGAAGGTTCCCAAGCCCGTGCCGGCCTGTGCGACGCCGGTGACCGAAGGCATGAAGGTGTTCACCCGTTCGGCGCTGGCCACCGGTGCGCAGAAGGCGGTGATGGAATTCCTGCTCATCAACCACCCGCTGGACTGCCCGATCTGCGACCAGGGCGGCGAATGCGAACTGCAGGACCTGGCGCTGGGCTACGGCCGTGACATCTCGCGCTTCGCCGAGAAGAAGCGCGTGGTCCGGGACAAGTACATCGGCCCGCTGATCGCCACCGACATGACGCGCTGCATCCACTGTACGCGCTGTATCCGCCTGCTGCGTGAAGTGGCCGGCAGGATGGAACTGGGCGCGACCGGGCGCGGCGAGAACATGGAGATCGGCACCTATATCGAGACCTCGCTGGAATCCGAACTCTCGGGCAACGTGATCGACGTCTGCCCGGTCGGTGCGCTGACCTCGCGCCCGTTCCGGTTCCGGGCGCGCGCCTGGGAACTGCAGCAGCACGCCACCATCGCGCCGCACGACGCCGTCGGCTCGAACATCTACGTGCATACCCGGCGCGGCCAGGTGATGCGCGTGGTACCGCGCGAGAACGAGGGCATCAACGAGGTATGGCTGTCCGACCGCGACCGCTTCAGCTACGAGGGCCTGTACAGCGCGGACCGTGTGAGCGAACCTATGATCAAGGTCGACGGCGTCTGGCAGCGTACCGACTGGGAGAACGCCTTGCAGGCCGTCGTCGACGGCCTGCGCCAGGTGCTCGACGACGGTGGAGCGGAGCAGATCGGCGTGCTGGCCGCGCCGACGGCGACGCTGGAGGAGCTGTACCTGCTGCAGTCGCTCGCGCGCGGCATCGGCGTGAACAACATCGACCACCGCCTGCGCCAGACGGACTTCAGCGACCAGGCGCAGGCGCCGCTGTGCCCGACGCTGGGCCAGTCGCTGGCCGGGCTGGAAAGCGTCACGGCCGCGCTGGTGATCGGGTCCAACATCCGCAAGGACCTGCCGCTGGCCGGCCACCGCCTGCGCAAGGCGGCGCTGGGCGGGGCGCAGGTCATGTTCGTCAACCCGGTGGATTACGAGTTCCTGTTTCCCGTGCACGCCCGGGCCGTCGCGGCGCCGTCGCTAATGGCCGGTACCCTCGCCGGCATCGCGGCCTGCTACCCGGAGGCCGGCCGGGAGGCCGCCGATGCGGTCAAGGCCGCCATCGCCGCCGCCAGTTTGGACGACACCCAGCGGGCGATGGCCGACGCGCTGGCCGGGGCCACGCATGCCACCGTGCTGCTGGGCACCGTCGCCGCTGCGCACCCGCAGGCTTCCCTGCTCAAGGCCCTGGCCGGCGAGATCGCGCGCCACAGCGGTGCCGTGCTGGGCGTCCTGCCGGATGCCGCCAACAGCGCCGGCGCGTGGCTGGCCGGCGCGCTGCCGCACCGCGGGCCGGCCGGCAGCCAGGTGAGCCGGCCGGGACTGGATGCGCAGGCGATGCTGGCGAACCCGCGCCGGGCCTACCTGTTGTTCAACGTCGAGCCGGCCCATGACTGCCACGATCCTGCGACGGCCATGCAGGCGATGCGCGCGGCCGGTTTCGTGGTCTCCATCAGCCCCTGGGCCGACGCGCCCATGCAGGAGGTCGCCGACGTGCTGTTGCCGATCGGCCCGTTCACCGAGACCTCGGGCACCTTCGTCAACGCCGAGGGCCGCTGGCAGAGTTTCCGCGGCGTGGCCAGCCCGGTGGGCGAGAGCCGCCCCGGGTGGAAGGTGCTGCGCGTGCTCGGCAACCAGTTCGGGCTGGACGGCTTCGAACAGGAGACCAGCGAGGCGGTCCGCGATGCATTGCTGGCGCAGACCGGCCCCCTCGACCTCGACAACCGGCAGCCGCCCGGGCCGGTCGCGACCGGTACGGCCGTGACGGGACCGGAACGCATCGGCGACGTGGCGATCCATTCGACCGATGCCCTGGTGCGCCGCGCCGCGGCACTGCAGATGACGCCGGATGCCGGGGCCGCCGAGCGCGTGCATCTCAATTCCCGCCAGGCGGCACTGAGCGGGGTACATGATGGATCCACCGTCACCGTGCGTCAGGGCGGGGCCGGCAGTGTGATGGACGTCTGCATCGACGAACGCGTCGCCGACGGCTGTCTCTGGATCCAGTCGGGCACCACCGCCTCGGCCGCCCTCGGCGCCGCCTTCGGGCCGGTCACCCTCGAGCCGGCGTAAGGCGCGACCATGACCGGGACCGTGATGCAGAAATCCTACCGGGGGCAGTGGATCGCCACGCTGCTGGTGCTGGGCGTACTGGCTGCGGCCTGTGTCGTGCTCGGCGTGCGGTACTGGGCGGACATCAAGTCCATCGCGGCGCTGTACGCGCTCGTCAAGATCATCCTGATCCTGGTGCCACTGATGCTGGGCGTGGCCTATCTGACCTTCGCCGAGCGCAAGATCATCGGCTACATGCAGGTACGCGTGGGACCGAACCGGGTCGGGCCGCGCGGCTGGCTGCAGCCGATCGCAGATGCGGTGAAGCTGCTGTTCAAGGAAATCGTCGTACCGACCAACGCCAGCCGGTTCCTGTTCTTCGTCGCGCCCATGCTGTCCATCGCGCCGGCGCTGGCCGCCTGGGCGGTGCTGCCGTTCACCGACACGCTGGTATTGGCCAACATCGATGCCAGCCTGCTCTATGTCCTGGCGCTGACCTCGGTCGGCGTGTACGGCGTGATCATCGCCGGCTGGGCCTCGAATTCCAAGTACGCCTTCCTCGGCGCAATGCGCTCGGCCGCACAGATCGTGTCCTACGAGATTGCCATGGGCTTTGCGCTGGTCGGCGTGCTGATCGCCGGCGGCAGCCTGAATCTGGTGGAGATCGTGCACGCCCAGCAGGGCAGCGTCCTGCACTGGTTCTGGCTGCCGCTGCTGCCGTTGTTCCTGGTGTACTTCATCTCGGGCGTCGCCGAGACCAACCGCGCGCCGTTCGACGTCGCCGAGGGCGAATCGGAGATCGTCGCCGGATTCCACGTCGAGTATTCCGGCATGGCCTTCGCGGTGTTCTTCCTCGCCGAATACGCGAACATGATCCTTATCGCGACACTCGCCGCGCTGATGTTCCTGGGCGGCTGGCTGTCACCTTTCGAGGGCCTGCTCCCGGATACCGTTCTGACCGGCGGCGTTGGCGGTATGGTGCTCGGTTCGGGCGTGCACTGGCTGTTGGCGAAGACCTCGCTGATGCTGCTGCTGTTCCTCTGGTTCCGTGCCACCTTCCCGCGCTACCGCTACGACCAGATCATGCGCCTGGGCTGGAAGGTGTTCATCCCCATCACCATCGTCTGGCTGGTTGTGGAAGGGGCGGCCGTCGTGCTTCATATCGCCCCCTGGTTCGACTGAGAGGCGCGCGCCTATGGACAGTTTCACGGGTTTCCTGAAAAGTCTCACGCTCGGCGAACTGCTGCGCGGCATGCGCCTGACCGGACGCCGGCTGTTCTCGAACAAGATCACGGTACAGTACCCGGACGAGAAGACGCCGCAGTCGAACCGCTTCCGCGGCCTGCACGCGCTGCGCCGCTACCCGAACGGCGAGGAGCGTTGCATCGCCTGCAAGCTGTGCGAGGCGGTATGCCCGGCGCTCGCGATCACCATCGAGGCGGAGGAGCGCGCCGACGGCACGCGCCGCACCACGCGCTACGACATCGACCTGTTCAAGTGTATCTACTGCGGCTTCTGCGAGGAGTCCTGTCCGGTCGACTCCATCGTCGAGACGCGCGAGTTCGAATATGCCTTCGAGAACCGCGGCGAAAACATCATGACCAAGCAAATGCTGCTGGCCGTTGGCGACAAATACGAGGCGCAGATCGCCGCCGACCGCAAACAGGATGCGAGGTATCGCTGACATCATGGATATTGAACGCATTCTCTTCTACATCTTCGCCGTCATCCTGGTATACGCCGCCGCGCGCGTGATCACCGTGCGCAACCCGGTACATGCGGCCATGCATCTGGTGTTGGCGTTTTTCACCTGCGCCGGCCTGTGGCTGCTGCTGGAGGCCGAGTTCCTCGCCATCGCCCTGGTGCTGGTCTACGTCGGCGCCGTCATGGTGCTGTTCCTGTTCGTGGTGATGATGCTCGACATCAATATTTCTCCACTGCGCGAGGGTTTCGTCAGGTATCTGCCGGTCGGTGTGACGGTGGCCCTGCTCATCTTCGCCGAGATGGTCATGGTGATCGGCACGAAACAATTCGGCAGGGGCGCGGTGGCCATCCCCGCACGACACCCGGCGGGCTACAGCAACGTGCGTGAGCTGGGTGGCGTGCTGTACACCGATTACGTGTATCCGTTCGAAATCGCCGCGGTGATTCTGCTGGTGGCGATCATCGCCGCCATCGCGCTGACCATGCGCAAGCGGCCGGAGACGAAATACCAGGACCCGTCACGGCAGGTCGCGGTGAAGCGCGCCGACCGCGTGCGGCTGGTCAGCATGCAGTCCGAGAAGAAGCGGTAGATGACGACGGGACAGGCCTCGCCCAGGGAGGCAGAGGCACGGAAGGGTTTGTTTGCGGAACGACATAAATCGGGTTGACGAGGAATTCATGTTGAACTGTTTCAGGGGATTTTACTGCGTGCCTTGCGCCTGTACGCAAGGTTATGCTCTGGCGGAAGTCCGGTGCCTGTGAAATGATCGCGCTATCCGACTACCTGATCCTGGCGGCCATCCTGTTCGCGCTGAGCGTCGCGGGCATCTTCCTTAACCGCAAGAACGTCATCATCCTGCTGATGGCGATTGAGCTCATGCTGATGTCGGTGAACATGAACTTCATCGCGTTTTCGTATTTTCTCGGCGACATGGCGGGGCAGATCTTCGTGTTCTTCATCCTGACCGTGGCGGCCGCCGAGGCCGCCATCGGGCTGGCCATCCTTGTCGTCCTGTTCCGCAACCGCCGCACCATCAACGTCCAGGACCTGGATACACTGCAGGGGTAGAGGCATGAACGGCGTCAGCATTAAAATGATCTATCTGGCCATCCCCATGGCGCCCCTGCTGGGGGCCCTGTTCGCGGGCCTGGTCGGCCGCCAGATCGGACGCGCCGGGGCGCACACTGTCACCATCCTGGGGGTGGCGACATCCTGCGTGCTGTCGTTCGTGGTGCTCAAGCAGTTCGTCCTCGACGGTGCCGAGGCGTGGAACGGGACGGTCTATACCTGGATGGTGAGCGAGGGCGTTCGTTTCGAGGTCGGCTTCCTGATCGACAAGCTGACCGCATTGATGATGGCGGTGGTCAGCTTCGTCTCGCTGATGGTGCATATCTATACCATCGGCTACATGCGTGACGACCCGGGCTACCAGCGCTTCTTCAGCTATATCGCGCTGTTTACCTTCTCCATGCTGATGCTGGTGATGTCCAACAACTTCCTGCAGCTGTTTTTCGGCTGGGAGGCGGTCGGCCTCGTATCCTACCTGCTGATCGGTTTCTGGTATACGCGCCCGAGCGCGATCTACGCCAATCTCAAGGCCTTCCTGGTGAACCGCGTCGGTGACTTCGGTTTCCTGCTCGGCATCGCTGCTATCTACATGACCTTCAACAGCCTGGACTACGCCACGGTGTTCGCCGCCGCGCCGGCGGAGCAGGGCAGCGTGTTCCAGGTCATACCCGGCGTCGACTGGTCGCTGATGACGGTGATCTGCATCCTGCTGTTCATTGGCGCCATGGGCAAGTCCGCGCAGGTGCCGCTGCACGTCTGGCTGCCGGACTCCATGGAAGGCCCGACTCCGATATCCGCACTGATCCACGCCGCCACCATGGTGACAGCCGGTATCTTCATGGTGGCGCGCATGTCGCCGCTGTACGAGCTGTCCGAGACGGCGCTGACCTTCGTCATGGTTATCGGCGCCATCACCGCGCTGTTCATGGGCTTCCTGGGCATCGTGCAGAACGACATCAAGCGCGTGGTGGCCTATTCCACGCTCTCGCAGCTCGGCTACATGACCGTGGCACTGGGCGCCTCGGCCTATGCCGCCGGCATCTTTCACCTGATGACACATGCCTTCTTCAAGGCGCTGCTGTTCCTCGGCGCCGGTTCGGTGATCATCGCCATGCACCACGACCAGGACATCCGCAACATGGGCGGGCTGCGCAGGTACATGCCGATCACCTGGATCACCTCGCTGGTCGGCTCGCTGGCACTGGTCGGCACGCCGTTCTTCTCCGGCTTTTATTCCAAGGACACCATCATCGAGGCCGTGCACCACTCGCACCTGCCGGGCGCGGGGCTGGTGTATGCGGCCGTGCTCGCCGGAGTATTCGTTACCGCGCTGTACACCTTCCGCATGTACTTCCTGGTGTTCCATGGTGAACCGCGCATGGATGCACATACCCGCGAGCACCTGCATGAGACACCCTGGGTCGTAACCGGTCCGCTCATCATGCTCGCGATCCCGTCGGTGCTGGCCGGCTACCTGATCGACCCGGTGGTGTTCGGCGACTGGTTCGACGGTGTGATCGCCGTCGACGCGCATCACAACGTGCTGAAAGAAATCGCGGAGCACTACCACGGACCGGTGGGTTTCGTGCTGCACGCCTTCGGCGGCCCGGCCATCTACCTCGCGATCGCCGGTGCGGGCACGGCCTGGTACGCCTATATGAGGAAGCCGGGGCTCGCCGGGGACATCCGGCAGCGCTTTAACCGCCTCTACCTGCTGCTGGTCAACAAGTACTACGCCGACGATTTCAACGAGGTCGTGTTCGCCGGCGGCGCCCGTGGCATGGGCCAGCTGCTGTGGCACATCGGTGACGAGCTGCTCATCGACGGCCTGTTCGTCAACGGCAGCGCACGCGTGGTGGGCTGGACCGCGGGTATCGTGCGCCGCATCCAGACCGGCCACCTGTATACCTACGCATTCAGCATGATCATCGGCCTGTTGCTGATGCTCTTCTGGTTCGTGTTCCGTGCGACGGGGGCCGCAGCATGAGCGACTACCCGCTGCTGAGCCTCCTGATCTGGCTGCCGATCGCCGGCGGTGCCGTCCTGCTGGTCATGGACGCGCTGGGCAACCGTGCCTGTCGCGAGACGGCGCTGATCATCTCCGTCCTTACCCTCATCCTGACAATACCGTTGTATTACGGCTTCGATACCAATACGGCCTCGATGCAGTTCCAGGAACAGATCCCCTGGATCGCGGCGTTCAACGCCAACTACCACCTCGGCGTGGATGGCATCTCCATGCCGCTGATCATCCTCACCACGTTCACGACGGTGCTGGTGGTGCTGGCCGGCTGGCAGGTCATCCGGGACAAGACCGCCCAGTACATGGCCGCCTTCCTGATCATGGAGGGCCTGATGAACGGCGTGTTTGCGGCGCTGGACGCGGTCCTGTTCTATGTCTTCTGGGAAGCGATGCTGATCCCGATGTTCCTGATTATCGGCGTGTGGGGCGGGCCGCGGCGTGTTTACGCGACGATCAAGTTCTTCCTGTTCACCTTTCTCGGCTCGGTATTCATGCTGGTCGCGCTGATCTACCTGTACATCAAGTCGGGCAGTTTCGGTATCCTCGATTTTCAGCTGCTGCCGCTGGGGATGACGGAGCAGACGCTGATCTTCCTGGCCTTTCTGCTGGCGTTTGCCGTGAAGGTGCCGATGTGGCCGGTGCATACCTGGCTGCCGGATGCCCACGTCGAGGCACCGACCGGCGGTTCGGTGATCCTGGCCGCCATCATGCTCAAGATCGGCGGCTATGGATTCCTGCGCTTCAGCCTGCCGATCACCCCGGACGCCAGTCACGCGCTGGACTGGTTGATCATCCTGATGTCGCTGGTCGCGGTGGTGTATATCGGCTTTGTCGCACTGGTACAGAGCGACCTGAAGAAGCTGATCGCCTATTCATCGATAGCACACATGGGTTTCGTCACGCTGGGCATATTCCTGGTGTTCACGCTGCTGGATCGCAACGGCTCCGTCGAGGGGGCCGCGCTCGGCATGGAGGGCGGCCTGGTGCAGATGATCTCGCATGGATTCATCTCCGGTGCGCTGTTCCTGTGTGTCGGCGTGCTGTACGACCGTGTGCACAGCCGCGAGATCAGCGCCTACGGCGGCGTGGCCAACACCATGCCGGTGTTCGCCGCCTTCATGGTCCTGTTCGCCATGGCCAACTCGGGCCTGCCCGGCACCTCCGGCTTCGTCGGCGAATTCATGGTCATCCTGGCGAGCTTCAAGGCGAATTTCTGGTTTGCGGCGCTGGCCGCCACGACGCTGATTCTGGGTGCGGCCTACAGCCTGTGGATGGTCAAGCGCGTGGTGTTCGGTGATGTAGCCAACGACGACGTGCGCCGGCTGGAGGACATCAACGGGCGCGAGACCTTCATTCTTGCCAGCCTGGCGCTGGTCGTGCTGCTGTTCGGCCTGTGGCCGGCGCCACTGGTCGAGGTGATGCACGCCAGCGTCGACAACCTGCTGCTGCAGCTGTCCGTGAGCAAGCTGCCGCCGGCCGGCACCGGGATGGCGCTGCTGCAGTCGGTGCAGCCCTAGGGTAAACACGATGAGTATCCCGACAAGCGATATCATGCTGTTCGCGCCGGAGATCTTCGTTCTCTCCATGGCCTGCCTCATCCTCGTGCTGGAGGCGTTTTTCGGCCAGCGCCGGCCGCAGCTTTCCTACCGGCTGGCCCAGCTGACGCTGGCGGGTGCGGCACTGCTCAGCGCCGCTACGCTGGATACGGGACGTACCCTGACGCTGGGCGGCATGTTCGTGCATGACCCGATGGCGGCACTGCTGAAGACCAGTATTTTCCTGGTGGTGATCGGTGCCTTTGCCTATGCGCGGGGCTACCTGGCCACGCAGGGCGCCCTGCGTGGCGAGTACTATGTGCTCGGGCTGTTCGCGGTGCTGGGCATGCAGGTGATGGTTTCGGCGCACAGCCTCCTGACGGTCTACCTGGGGCTCGAACTGCTGTCGCTTTCGCTGTACGCCATGGTGGCCTTCGACCGCGACTCGGCGCCGGCATCCGAGGCCGCGATGAAATATTTCGTGCTCGGCGCACTGGCCTCCGGCATGTTGCTGTACGGCATGTCCATGATCTACGGCGCGACCGGCAGCCTCGACATCACCCGTATCGCCCTGGCGATCGGCGCGGTACACGGGCAGGGCCTGATCCTGGTGTTCGGCCTGTGTTTTATCGTGGTCGGCCTGGCCTTCAAGTTCGGTGCGGTACCGTTCCACATGTGGATACCGGATGTCTATCACGGTGCCCCGACCGCGGCGACGCTGTTTATCGGCAGCGCCCCGAAGATCGCCGCCTTCGCCATGGCCATGCGCCTCCTGGCCGAGTCGCTCGGCGGGCTGACGGGTGACTGGCAGGGCATGCTGGCCATCCTGTCCGTGCTGTCCCTGGCGCTTGGCAATGTGGTCGCCATCGCGCAGTCCAACCTGAAGCGCATGCTTGCCTACTCGACCATTTCGCACGTCGGCTTCCTGCTGCTGGGCATCCTGTCGGGAACGGCGGCGGGGTACTCCGCCGCCATGTTCTATGCCATCACCTACGCGCTGATGGCGGTCGGCGCCTTCGGCGTCATCATCCTGCTCAGCCGGGCCGGCTACGAGGCCGACAGCCTGGACGATTTCAGGGGCCTGAACGACCGCAGTCCGTGGTTTGCGCTGATGATGTTGATCCTGATGTTCTCACTGGCGGGTGTACCGCCGACGATCGGGTTCTACGCGAAGCTCGCCGTGCTGCAGGCGGTGATCAACATCGACATGCTATGGCTGGCGCTGGTCGCGGTATTCTTCTCCGTCATCGGCGCCTTCTACTACATACGCGTCGTCAAGCTGATGTATTTCGACACGCCGGCGAGCGAGGCGCCGCTGGTGATCAATAACGACCTGCGCATCGCCATCAGCCTGAACGGCCTCGCCGTGCTCTTCCTCGGTTTGTTCCCGGGCGGGCTGCTCGCACTGTGCACCAGCGTGCTGACCTGAGGCGGCCGCAAACAGGGACAGACCGCGTTTTCCGGCTACGTATTCATTACCGATGGATCAATCGATAGCCGAAAAACGCGGTCTGTCCCCTGTTCACCATTCGCCCCCGACCCGCGCCCGGCGGGAGGGTAGAGTGTGGCAGCAGTGATCCGGCCCCCAATTTCAGGTAAGATGCAACCGCCCTGATACCACGCATGTGCTGCGCGAGGCGGGAAAACGATGCCAATCGAGAATGTCGAGAAGTTCAATCTGCAGGATACCGTCGGACTGCCCCTGATCGAGTCGGCCGGCGGCCTGGTGTGCAGCGACGACAACTGTATCCTCATGATCTTCAAACGCGGCAGGTGGGACCTGCCGAAGGGCCGCGTAGAGGCCGACGGCTACGAGAAGGCCGCCCTGCGCGAAGTGCACGAGGAAACCGGCCTGAAGCAGGAAAAGCTCGTGATCACCGGCAAGCTGGTGCCCACCTGGCATACCACGCGGCACGGCATGCAGAAATACCTCAAACAGACCCACTGGTACATGATGCATTACAACGGACACAACGACGATGTCCGCCCGCAGGTGGAGGAGGGCATCGTCGAATGCCGCTGGGTGCATCTGTGCGACCTCAACCAGTTCCGGGAGAAGATCCATCCGCGCATCAATTACGTCGTCGAGTTCTGGCACAAGAATCTCGCCTACGTACCGCGCCGCTAGCCCGTCGCGGTGCAGAGCGGTACCCGGAGTCCCGGCACGGGGTGGCGCGGACCGCCCCGCGCAGGGTGCCACGAGGGGATTTATACTGATTTGCATCGGGTTTTTTTCCACGCCCCTTGAAAACCCGCAGGCCAGTCGCTACACTTCATCGCCGTTGATGCGGGGTGGAGCAGTCTGGCAGCTCGTCGGGCTCATAACCCGAAGGTCGCAGGTTCAAATCCTGCCCCCGCTACCAATTTTTCGCGGGGCCGGTCACACGGTTCGCGCAGCCCGGAACGGATTCCAAGGCGTGGGTTTGGGCTGGAGTATAGGATCTTGCTATACTTCCTGAAGAACAATTTCGGAGTTCATGGAGTGGGCCTATGGCCCATTTTTTGTTTCCGGGGAACGGCATGAGGCAGGACCCGCTACATATTGGTGAAATGCTGGAACCGGGTATCCGCTCCATGGGTTACGAGCTGGTCGGGGTGGAATACCGCGGCGGCATCAAGGGCGGCGGTCTGTTGCGGGTCTACATCGACAGCGCGCAGGGCATCACCGCGGATGACTGTCAACGGGTAAGCTACCAGGTCAGCGGTGTGCTGGATGTGGAAGACCCGATACCGGGGCACTACACACTGGAGGTCTCGTCCCCGGGGCTGGACCGGCTGTTGTTCAGACCGCAGGACTTTGCGCGGTTTGCCGGGCGGCTCGCGCGCGTGCGCCTGCGCTTCCCGATCGACGGACAACGCAACTTCAAGGGGCGCCTGCTGGGCCTGGAAGATGACCGGGTGATGATTGAACAGGATGGCGAGCAGCTCAGCCTGCCGTATGAACAGATTGATCAGGCGCGTCTGGTGCCCGAGTACCAGGGCGGTAGCGGAGGTCGTTGATGGACAGTAAAGAGATTCTGATGGTCGTGGAAACGGTATCCAATGAAAAGGGTATCGACAAGGAAGTGATCTTCGAGGCCATCGAGAGCGCCCTGGCGACGGCGACGCGCAAGCGTACCGCCGGCGATATCGACGCGCGCGTGGCGATCGACCGCAAGACCGGTGAATACACGACGTTCCGTCGCTGGCAGGTCGTCGACGAGACGCTGGCCGAGGCCGAGGCAGAGGCCCCGGATGCGGACGAGGACGTGCTGGTATTCGACGCGCCGGAGCGCCAGTTCACGCTGGCCGCCGCCAAGGAAATGGACCCGGAGCTGGAGCACGGTTCCTGGATCGAGGAACCGATGGACAACGTCGAGTTCGGCCGCATCGGCGCCCAGACCGCGAAGCAGGTGATCGTGCAGAAGGTGCGCGAGGCGGAACGTGCCATGGTGGTTGAAGCCTATATGCACCGGGTCGGCGAGCTGGTGACCGGCATCGTCAAGCGTGTCGAGCGCGGCAATGTCTACCTGGATCTCGGCAGCAACGCCGAGGCGATCATCCTGCGCGAGGAGATGATTCCGCGCGAGGCCGTGCGGCCGGGCGACCGCCTGCGCGGCTACCTGCGCGAGGTCAGCGCCGAACAGCGCGGGCCGCAGCTGTTCGTCAGCCGCGTGGCGCCGGAATTCCTGCTCGAGCTGTTCAAGCTGGAGGTGCCCGAGGTCGGGCAGGGCCTGATCGAGATCCTCGCCGCGGCACGCGATCCCGGACTGCGCGCGAAGATCGCGGTCAAGAGCAACGACCCGCGCATAGACCCGGTCGGCGCCTGCGTCGGCATGCGCGGCTCGCGCGTGCAGACCGTGTCCACGGAGCTGTCCGGCGAGCGTGTGGACATCATCCTGTGGGACGATAACCCGGCACAGTTCGTTATCAATGCGATGTCGCCGGCTGAGGTCGCGTCCATCGTGGTCGACGAAGAGACCCACACCATGGATATCGCCGTCAGCGAAGAGCAGCTTTCGCAGGCGATCGGACGCGCCGGGCAGAACGTACGCCTGGCCAGCCAGCTGACCGGCTGGGTGCTGAACGTCATGGACGAGGCGCAGGCGGAGGAGAAGAGCGAGGTCGAGGCACAGCGACTGCAGCAGCTGTTCGTCGAGCAGCTCGACGTGGACAAGGAGATCGCCGAGATCCTGGTACAGGAGGGGTTTTCCACCATCGAGGAGATCGTCTACGTGCCGAACAGCGAGCTGCTCGGCATCGAGGAATTCGACGAGGACATGGTCAACGAGCTGCGCGGCCGTGCACGCGACGTGCTGCTGACACAGGCCATCATGAAAGAGGAGAAGCTGGGTGATGCCGAACCGGCTGAGGACCTGCTGAACATGGAAGGCATGGACAAGGCGCTGGCCTTCGAGCTGGCCGGGCGCGGCGTGATCACCATGGAAGACCTGGCGGAAAAGGCGGTCGACGAGCTGATGGAAATCGAGGGCATGGATGAGGAAAGGGCCGGTACGCTGATCATGGCGGCGCGTGCACCCTGGTTCGCCGCAGAGGCGGCTGACTGACGTATCGAGGAGCAAGACAGGCAATGACAAATGTCACGGTAAAACAATTCGCCGAGGTGGTCGGCGTCCCCGCGGACCGGTTGCTGACGCAGCTGAGCGAGGCTGGTCTCGCCATCAGTGACGAGAACGCGACGATCTCCGACACCGAAAAGACGCAATTGCTGGACTTTCTGCGCAAGAGCCACGGCAAACGCAGTGCGCTTTCGACCGGCGGACCGAGCAAGATCTCGCTCAAACGCAAGACGCAGAGCGAGTTGCGTGCCACCGTGCCCGCCGGTCGCGGTCCGGCCAGCCGGGGTGCCTTGCGTGCCGGCCGGCCCGAGGCGCGTACCGTGACGGTGGAGGTGCGCAAGAAGCGAACCTACGTCAAGCGTGCCGATCTGGTCGCGGAGGAGAAGGAACGGCTCGATCGCGAGGCCGAGGAAAAGGCAAGGCAGCAGGCCGAGATACAGGCACGCGACGAGGCCGAACGCATACAGCGCGAGGAGGCGCGGCGCAAGCTGGAAGAAGAGAAGGCGGCCGAGGAACGGCGATTGCAGGCCGAGCGCGAGGCGCGGCAGCAGGCGGCGGAAGAGGCGCGCAAACAGTCGCTGGCCGCGGTCGAGGCCCGTACGCGCGGCGAGGTGGAAGAGGTGCGCCAAAAGAAGGCGGGCGAGGGAGAACGCAAGCCGCGTCACCTGCGTGGCGACGCCGGGGAGCGCGGCACCAAGTACGGCCGCAAGGAACTGCATGTCACCGCCGGCAAGGGCGGACGGCGCAAGAAGGCCAGGCCGTCCCGGCGCGTGACCATCGAGTCGACCGGCGAACACGGTTTCGAGATGCCCACCGCCTCGGTCGTGCACGAGGTCGATATCCCGGAAAACATCGTGGTGTCCGAACTGGCCCGCAAGATGTCGGTGAAGGTCGCCGAGGTGATCAAGAGCCTGATGAAGATGGGCGTCATGGCGACCATCAACCAGGTGCTGGACCAGGATACGGCCACGCTGGTGGTCGAGGAGATGGGCCACATCGCCAGGCCGGTGCAGGAAGACGCCCTGGAACAGGAACTCAAGCAGCAGATCGAGGAAGTCAGCGGCGAACGGCTGCCGCGCCCGCCGGTGGTGACCATCATGGGCCACGTCGACCACGGCAAGACCTCGCTGCTCGACTACATTCGCCGTACCCGCGTCGCCGAGGGCGAGGCAGGCGGTATTACCCAGCACATCGGTGCCTATCACGTCGAGACCGACAAGGGCATGATCAGCTTCCTGGACACCCCGGGTCATGCCGCGTTCACCGCGATGCGCGCGCGCGGCGCCAGCGTGACCGACGTGGTCATCCTGGTGGTGGCCGCCGACGACGGCGTCAAGCCGCAGACCAAGGAGGCCGTCCAGCACGCCAAGGCGGCCGGTGTGCCCATGGTGATCGCCGTCAACAAGATCGACAAGCCCGGTGCCGACCCGGAGCGCGTCAAGAGCGAAATGGCCGCGCTGGAGGTGGTGCCGGAAGACTGGGGCGGTGACACCATGTTCGTACGGGTATCGGCGAAGTCCGGCGAGGGCATCGATGACCTGCTGGCCGCGGTGCTGTTGCAGGCGGAGGTGCTGGAACTGACGGCCGTGCACGATTGCCCGGCCACCGGAATCGTGGTCGAGTCCAGTCTCGACAAGGGCCGCGGTGCCGTGGCCACGGTGCTGGTCCAGAACGGCGTGCTGAAAAAGGGCGACCTGATCCTCACGGGCACCGAGTATGGCCGCGTGCGCGCCATGTTCGACGAGAGCGGGCGCCAGATCGACGAGGCCGGCCCGTCCATTCCGGCGCTGGTGCTGGGACTGTCGGCCGTACCGGGCGCCGGTGACGAGGTGATGGTGGTGGCGGACGAACGCAAGGCGCGGGAACTGGCCCAGCTGCGCCAGGAGCGTTCGCGCGACCAGCGGCTGGCCAAGCAGCAGCAGTCGCGCGTGGAAGACGTGTTCTCGGCGGTCGCCGAGGGCGAGCGGCCGACGGTCAATATCGTGCTCAAGGCCGATGTGCAGGGCAGCGCGGAGGCACTCGGCGAGGCATTGACCGGCATCACCTCCGGGGCGGAGGACGTGAAGGTCAAGGTGGTGTCCGCCGGCGTCGGTGGCATCAACGAGACCGATGTAAACCTGGCCGTAGCCTCCAACGCCATGGTCATCGGCTTCAACGTGCGTGCGGATGCCTCGGCCAAACGCCTGATCGAGGAACACAAAATCGATCTGAAGTACTACAGCGTGATCTACAATGCGATCGACGACGTCAAGGCGATCGCCAGCGGCATGCTGGCGCCCGAAGTGCGTGAGGACATCATCGGCCTGGCCGAGGTGAAGGAGGTGTTCAAGTCACGCAAGTTGGGCGACATCGCGGGCAGCATCGTGCTCGACGGCGTGGTACGGCGTAGTTCACCGATCCGCGTCCTGCGCGACAACGTGGTGATCTTCGAGGGCGAACTCGAGTCGCTGCGTCGCTTCAAGGACGACGTCAACGAGGTCAAGGCCGGTACCGAATGCGGTATCGGGGTGAAGAACTACAGCGTCAAGAGCGGCGACCAGATCGAGGTGTTTGAACGCATCGAAGTCGCCCGCACGCTGTAACTGACGGTGACAAACTGAAAGGGGACAGACCCGATTATCGAGACGCGATAATCGGGGTGTTCCCGAGCTGATTCCGAATCATGCCGAGAGAGTTTCCAAGGACACACCGTGTCAGCGAGCAGATCCAGCGCGAGCTCGCCGCGCTGATCCAGTACGCGCTGAAGGACCCGCGGCTGGGCATGATCAGCATCTCGTCGGTCAGCGTTTCGCGCGATTTCGGCCATGCGAAAGTGTACGTCTCGGTGCTGGGCACCGATGAGCAGACCGCCGAGTCGATGCGCGTGCTGGGCCACGCGGCGGGTTACCTGCGGCACAAACTGGGCAAGAGCCTGCACATGCGCGTGATTCCCGAGCTGCATTTCTTTCTGGACCGCTCCCTGGAAGAGGGCGCGCGGATCGGTGCGCTGATCAACCGGGCCGTCGCGAGCGACAGGGGGAACAAGGGTGAGGGGTAAGCGGAGCGGCCGCCGCTCCGACAGGTCAAGACCGGCACGGTGCGTGTCCCGGCAGATCCAACATGAGTGCAGGGGCTGAGGACGCTCCCCGCGAGGTAACATGGGCAGACATCACAGGCGCAGCAACCTGCGCAGCGTCAACGGCATCCTGCTGCTGGACAAGCCGGCCGGGCTGACCTCGAATGCGGCCCTGCAGCTCGTCAAGAAACTCTACCAGGCACGCAAGGCGGGCCATACCGGCAGCCTGGATCCGCTCGCCACCGGGTTGCTGCCGGTCTGTTTCGGCGAGGCGACGAAGATTTCCGGTTTCCTGCTGGATGCGGACAAGCGCTACCACGTGTTCTGCCGGCTCGGCGAGCGGACCACGACCGGCGATTCCGAAGGTGAACTCATCGAACGGCTGCCGACGGCCGCCGTGAGCGCGGCGCACCTGCGCACGGTCATGGCGGGGTTCCTCGGCGCGATCGAGCAGGTCCCGCCCATGTACTCGGCCCTCAAGCATAAGGGCGAGCGGCTCTACAAGCTGGCGCGCCAGGGTGTCGAGGTGGCGCGCGAACCGCGCGCCGTCACCGTGTATGCCCTGGAATTGCTGGCCTATCAGGACGGTGTCGCCGAGATCAGCGTGCATTGCTCCAAGGGCACCTATGTACGCACGCTGGTGGAGGATATCGGCACGGCGCTGGGTTGCGGTGCGCACGTCATCGGCCTCAGGCGGCTGGGCGTGGGACCGTTCGACGACGGCCCCCAGTATGACCTGGAGCAGCTGCAGGCGCTGGGTGCCGAGGGCTTCACGGCGCTGGATGGCAGCCTGCAGCCGGTTGAAAGCGCCCTCGCACAGTGGCCGGGCGTGCGCCTGAGCGGGGACGCCGCCTTCTACATCCGCCAGGGACAGCCGGTCCAGGTGCCCCAGGCGCCCGCACACGGCTGGGTCCGGCTCTACGAAGGAGACCGGCAGTTCATGGGCATGGGGGAGATCCTCGACGACGGCAGGGTCGCGCCGCGCCGGCTGATGGCCGGCGGGCGCTAGTACGGCTACCCAATCAGAACGGCTTGTGGCCGGCCCAAACGGCAGTTAGAATACGCAGCTCGCTCGATTTTGAAGAAATTATCGTAATTTCACGGAGTTCGCTACATGGCTTTGAGTGCCCAGGAAAAGGAACAGATCGTCAAGACGCACCAGCGCGGTACGGCCGATACCGGCTCGCCGGAGGTTCAGGTGGCCCTGCTGACCGCCAATATCACCGACCTGACCGATCATTTCACCAGACACAAGGGCGATCATCATTCACGCCAGGGTTTGCTGCGCATGGTCAACAAGCGCCGCAAGCTGCTTGACTATCTCAAGCACAAGGACACCAAGCGTTACCAGGACCTGATCGAGACCCTGGGTCTGCGTCGCTAGCCGACGACGGTATCACGCGTCCTGCCCGAATAACCGCTAAAGAAAAGGAACCTACCCGTGAGTGTAATCAAACAGTCCTTCCAGTACGGTGATCACACGGTCACGCTGGAAACAGGTGAAATCGCCCGCCAATGCAGTGCAGTCATCGTCAGCATGGGTGATACGCAGGTGCTGGCTACCGTGGTCGGCGACAAGAATGCCGTGGAGGGACGTGATTTCTTCCCGCTAACGGTCGACTACCAGGAAAAGGGATATGCCGCCGGCCAGATACCCGGTAATTTCTTTCGCCGCGAGGGGCGCCCCAGCGAGGCGGAAACGCTGCTCTGCCGACTGATCGACCGCCCGCTGCGACCGCTGTTTCCGAAGGGCTTCACGCACGAGGTACAGGTCATCCTGACCGTCATCTCCTACGATCCACAGATCAACCCGGATATCCCGGCCATGATCGGTGCGTCCGCCGCTGTCTCGATCTCGGGTCTGCCGTTCGCCGGTCCGATCGGCGCCGCCCGTGTCGGTTACATCGACGGCAACTATGTGCTCAATCCTACCACCAGCCAGATGGAATCGTCGCAACTCGATCTGGTCGTGGCCGGTACCGAGAATGCCGTGCTGATGGTGGAGTCCGAGGCCGGTGAGCTGCCGGAAGACGTCATGCTGGGTTCGGTGATGTTCGGTCACGAGCAGCAGCAGGCCGTGATAGGCGCCATCAAGGAATTCGCCGCCCGCGTGAACAACCCGCCCATGCAGTGGTCGGCGCCGGAAGAGAACACGGCGCTGCTCGATGCCGTGGCCTCGGCCGCCGGCGAGCGTATCACCGCCGCCTACAAGATCGCCGACAAGCTGGAACGCTATGCCGCGCTGGATGCACTGCGCGCGGACATCGTCGATCAGCTGGCCACCGATGAGGGCGTCTACAGCGCCGACGAGGTCATGGGTGCGATCGGCAAGCTCGAAAAGAAAATCGTTCGCGGTCTCATCCTTTCCGGTGAGCCCCGCATCGACGGACGCGACACGTCCACGGTGCGCCCGATTACCGTGCGTACCGGCGTGCTGCCGCGTGCACACGGATCCGCGCTGTTTACCCGCGGCGAGACCCAGGCCCTGGTGGTCACCACGCTGGGTACCGAGCGCGATGCGCAGCTGATCGATACGCTGGCCGGCAACTTCAAGGAAGGCTTTCTGCTGCACTACAACTTCCCGCCCTACTGCGTCGGTGAAACCGGCCGGCTCGGAGGCACCAAGCGTCGCGAGGTCGGGCACGGGAAGCTTGCCAAGCGCGGCGTCAGCGCCGTCATGCCGGCCAAGGACAACTTTCCCTACACCATTCGCGTGGTGTCAGAAATCACCGAGTCAAACGGGTCCAGCTCGATGGCCAGCGTGTGCGGCAGCAGCCTGTCCCTGATGGACGCCGGTGTGCCGATCAGCGCGCCGGTCGCCGGTGTGGCCATGGGCCTGATCAAGGAAGGCGACGACTATGCCGTGCTGACCGATATCCTGGGTGACGAGGATCACCTTGGCGATATGGACTTCAAGGTAGCCGGCACCGGCAAGGGTGTTACCGCGCTGCAGATGGACATCAAGATCCAGGGCATCACCCGCGAGATCATGGAAAAGGCGCTGGCACAGGCCAATGTCGGGCGCATGCACATCCTCGGCGAGATGAATAAGGTGATTACCGCGCCGCGCGAGGAGGTGTCCGCGTACGCACCGCGTTACATCACCATGAAGATCAATCCGGACAAGATCCGCGATGTGATCGGCAAGGGTGGCGCCACCATACGTGCCATCACCGAGGAGACCGGTACGAGTATCGACATCGATGACGACGGCAACGTGAAGATCGCCTCGGTCGACCTCGAGGCCGGCAACGAGGCGCGTCGCCGCATCGAGCAGATCAGCGCCGATATCGAGGTGGGCACGGTCTACGACGGCAAGGTTGCCAAGTTGATGGACTTCGGCGCCTTCGTCACCATCCTGCCCGGCAAGGACGGGCTGGTGCACATCTCGCAGATCAGCGAGGAGCGCGTGCAGAACGTCAGCGACAAGCTGTCCGAGGGCGATATCGTCAAGGTCAAGGTGCTGGAGGTCGACAAGCAGGGCCGTATCCGTCTCAGCATGAAGGCGGTGGGGCAGGACGGACAGACCTGAGCGCTGCTTGTTGCAGCAGCAGGGGAAAAGGGGCCGCGGCCCCTTTTTTTAATGCGCCGGCTCAGAAGCGCCGGCTGCCGGCGCCTTCCCGCAGCCAGGCGCCGAACCGTTCCGGCGTTTCCACGAACAGCCTGTCGGCCAGGCGCAGGCTTTCCGTCAGCAGCGCGATGCGGCGTTTTTCCGCAAGCGCGATGATGAATTCGGTACGCACCCGATTACAGCAGATCTCGGGATGCCGCTGCAGCGTTTCCACCAGCATGGAGATATCGCTATCCTCGCCCAACAGGTCGCCGAGACGGCCCAGTTCGGCGATGAACGGCTTGAAGATGCCGGAACGGCATTTGCGCAACAGCCGCAACTGGTTCCAGGCATACTTCACCCGCCTGCGCAGGTCGTGGCTGTAACGGGTGCAGGGCTCCCCGTGCAGTTTCCGCAGCCCCACCCGGCAGCGACGATAGGTCTTCCGGATTCCCTCCAGTAGCATGGGACGTGTGAAACCATGCAGGTCGAGCCTGTCGATCCGGTGTTCGATGGCGCCGAAATCCAAGGCCGGAGAGCGTTCATCACCGCGCTGCAGGAAGTCCTCCAGTGCGACCTGGTGGCGACACCGCAGCACGTCCCTTGCCGGTCGTAGCGCCGACTCGTCCAGGTAGGGTACGAACTGTGCCAGCAAGGTATCGAGGGTGTCGATGAGCACGGCGCTGTCACGCAGGCCTCCGAGCCGCCTGCCGTATGCACGCAACAGACGATCCGGTACACGGAAGGACTTGTCCCCGATCGCCGGCCGGGCGATGCGCAGTATCGCACGCAGCTTCTTTAACGTCTTGCGCAGCGCGAAGACGGTGCTGTCCGTCCGTCCGCTGTCTGCCGCGATCAGCTGCCGCGCCCGGTTGCACAGTGCGCGGTTGATGCGCACGATGCCATCGCAGGCGGGTTCATCTTTCCCGAGGCAGTACTTCATTCCGGAATTCGCAGGGCATCACACCGGCTTGTTATTATCTGCGCCACACGATCGTAGTTCAGGGCGATTATCTCCCGTTTCCTCACGGCCGACAATTCCGGCCCGTCTGACCCGGTCACCCCGCGCCGCATCCGCCGGTTCCTGCGTCTGCTGCAGCGCGCTGAAATAAAACAGTAACAATAACCCGCTAGCCTGCCGGCAACCGTAAATGGCGGCCATCACGGGCCAGATTCGGTGTCGTGATGCATCTCACCAGGGGAAAAGCTATATGGCAGAGAATCCGCGCAACAAAGGCAAGCTGACCAGAAAGAATGCCAGGTTCGTTTCCGAACCGGATACGGCCTTCAGACACGGTATCATCATCGACCTCAATTCTTACGCGCCCCGCCATGAACGCACGAAAAGCCGCAATCACAGAAAATCGCTGATCGAAGCCAGGACCAGGGCCCAGGGCCAGTACATGCCCGCGATCTGAACGCCGACCGCCCGGGCCGCAGCTTCGACTCCGTGGGTCAGGGCAGGCACGCGATGGGCGTCTCGGTGGATCCCGTGGAGCAGGAAATCATCCGTTTCGCCAGGCAGGTTGGCGAGTACCTGAAGGCCGCCTGTCTCGACGGACGCTGCAACCGCCTGCTGCTGGTTGCCGGACCGCGCCTGCTCGGCCGGCTCAGGCAGCATCTGGATCTGCCGCCCGATGTGCGGCTTGTAGAGATCGAGAAAAACCTCGGGCGACTCAATGCCCGCGAGATCCGCGCTCGTCTTCCCGAGCGACTCTAGCGGTCATCCCGCTGCATCCGCTGCCGGCGCAACCCGCCGCCGCGCCTGCAGCGCGCAGGCGCCTATCTGCCGGTCGCGAGCGCCTGCGGGGAGGTCAGCTCGAAGCTGTACGACCTGTTCTTTACGCAGTCAAGGGTGCCACCGTCATTGAAGCGGCACTCCAGGGTGTGCGGTGTGCCCCAGCCGGTTTTCACGGCATAGCTGTCACGGGCGCTGTCGCCGGCTGAATCTCCGCCGGCATCAGCGGTCCTGGTCGGGCTGGCATCGATGACGAGGTTGCGGTAGGTGATCTCGAACGCGCCCTCATCGTCGAGATCCCCGATGATGGCCTTCGTCTTGTACCTGATCAGGTTCGCGCCGGCGCGCCGCGTCTGGTCGTCACTGAGACAGATGAGCCTGTCGGCCTCGATCCTGCAGCTGCTGATCTTGGAAGGCAGGTAGGTAACGGGTTGATCGTCGCGATACCAGGCGGCGAGCATCAGGTCATCGAGGTGCCAGGACCTGCCTTTCCGATGCGCACCCGCCTGCCTGGGGGCGACGCCGGGTCTCGGGCGTTTCGCCACGGATGTATTACCTGGCGCTGCCGGATCAGGCGCCGCAGGCCGGGCGGCGGCTTTCATGGAAAGTCTTTCCGATACGTCGATCATCGCGCCGCGTGCCTGGTCGAATCCACCGTCGACGGCCTTGCTGAACCATTCCAGTGCCAGGGCATCGTCCCTGGGCGTGCCCTGGCCGCCGGCGTACATTTTACCGAGATAATACTGGGCGGCATGATGGTTGCCCGCGGCGGCCGTCCTGAACCACCTGAACGCGGTATTCATGTTGACCGGTACCCCGGTCCCTTCGTAATTGATCAGTCCAAGCTTGTAGGCGGCCTTTTCCGAACCCTGTTCCGCCGCCTGTTCGTAGGCGCTGATCGCGCGCGCGTGGTCGATGTCCGTACCGATGCCCTTGATATACATGTTACCCAGCTCGTACCGGCTATCCCGGTCTCCCTGCACGGCCAGTGCCCGGGTCTTGTCGAAGCGTGCCTCGTTTTCAGACATCAGCTGCAGCCGCATGATCGCCTGCGGGTGTTTCCCGGCGGCGGCCTTGCCGAACCATTTGACCGCCATTGCGCGGCTGGCCTTCACGCCACGGCCGTTCTGGTACATGGTGCCGACGTCGTACTGTGCCTCGGTATTGCCGTGGTTCGCCTCGTGCAGTTTTTCCTGAAACAGCTTGCTCCATATGTCGCCCTGGGCCAGGGCCGCGATGGATACGAGCAGCAGGCAGATGCCGGGTATGACGTTGTTCATAGGGCTCGCCCGTGGTTTATGGTTACCGGTGTCGCTGTAGAACCACGACCAGGCCGTCAGCGCGGGAAATGCAGTGAGAACCGTTCCCCGGCAGATCGGCACTGGAATTAACGGATTGCTTCGCTGGCGGTCTGCTGCGAGGCCCGGGCCAGGCTCCTGCATGCCTTTCGCGGTAGCCGTACATCCCTGCAATCGCGTTCACGATGCGATGATGCATGAACCGATCGTGATTCCTTGAATCCACACGCCTTATCGGCGTCGCGGCCAGCCGCTTGAGAACGCCTTTCTGGCAAGCCTGTCGGAGGGCAAGACGGTACGTGCGGGATCATGAGACGGGTTCCAGGTGATGGATTCATCTGATGTGGTTTGCAGGGCAGGTGGGCGCTATCAAATTTAAATTCACTGTCTGCCTGTGCCCTCGTGTGACAACGGGTTTTCCCTGGCGTTATTGCGTCCTGGCGCGAGAGCATGCTGTTCAGTGCGGGGCCGTATCTAATGAGACATACAGAACCGAGTGACAGACAATCACACGCTGTCGTGCATACTCCCTCTCCCTCCGGGACGCCGGCAGGGAGAAGGTGAGACCGCGAAGCGGTCGAGAATCTGGCCAGGGCCATGCAGGAGGCACGCGTCCAGGGGTGGACTCGGTAGAGCGAAGCAGGACGCCAGAGCCGGGAGCATCGCAGGAGCCGTTGCCGGGGGGATCACATCAGGCCAACTGCCTGATCCTGTACCCCCTCTTCCTGCCCTTCTCCCGGAGGGAGAAGGGACGCCGCGTTTACAGCCGGATATCATTTTTGATGTCGGTTCATTCTCGAACCGCCGTTGACGTACAGTCATTCAGGAAGCTGCTGGAATTGCAGCAGCTGCAAACGGGACAGCAGTGGCAGACAAACTGTCTGTTGGCGTCTTTCACGCAAGCGGGATTCCGGATCCGCAGCGGGATTCCTGGAATCCGGCGCGCGCGCCGGGCTCGCCTGGCCGGAATGACGACAGGAGAATGTCTATCAATTGTGCAACTCTCAATAGGACATGGGTTCCAGGGGGCGCCCGCCTTGTGCGGATGCCGGCAGTGATTGCCAACATCAGGCGAAGCCGGACAGATGCGCCGCGATGCGCTGTTCCAGCCAGTAGACCGGTGCCAGTGGATGCGACCCGGCGATAAAACCGACATGACCGCCGTGCTCGGACAGCTCCAGTGTGACGGCCTCGCTGATATCGGAATCCTCCGGCAGGGCATCTGTCGGCAGAAAGGGGTCGTCTCTTGCCTGCAGTATCAGGGTCGGGGTGCAGATCGAGCGCAGAAACCGCCTGCTGCTCGAACGCGAGTAGTAGTCGTCGACGCCGCTGAATCCGTGCAGTGGCGCGGTGACGGCATCGTCGAAGGCGCGGAAGCTGCGCAACCCGCGCAGTTCGTGCACCGACAGCGGCGGTTCGTGCAGGACTGACTTGGCAACCACGGATCGCCGCAGCTTCTCGAGCAGGTGATTGCGGTAGACGCGTGAAAAACCGCGTTCGAGCCGCTGTGCAGCGCGGTCAAGATCGAAAGGTACCGAGATCGCGACCGCGGTGCACACGGGCGCATCGCAGCCCTGTTCGCCCAGCCATTTCAGCAACACGTTGCCGCCCAGCGAGAATCCCACTACGGCGATTTTCCCGTCCGGGTGCGCCGTGTGCAGCAGCCGGATGACGTAGCCGAGATCGGCGGTCTCTCCCGAGTGGTAGCTGCGCGGCAGGCGGTTGATTTCACCGCTGCGGCCGCGGAAGTACATCAGTCCGGCCTGATAGCCTTCCCGCGACAGTCTGGCGAGGAGGGATCCGGCATAGTGGGAATCGAGCGAACCTTCCAGCCCGTGCAGTACCAGCACCCGCATGCCGCCGCAACCGTCGGTCCAGTCGATGTCAAGGAAATCCCCGTCCGGCAATTCCAGCCGCTGGCGCGTCAGGCGCGGTATGACGCGCCGGCGAAACAGCGTCGGATAGAGTGTCTGCAGGTGCCCCCCCGGCAACCACCAGGCCGGCCGGAATGCGCCGGTCCTGATCACGCGGCGCGCGCCGCCGTCCGGGATGGCAGGCGACGCTTCAGGTGGCTATCCGGTTGGTGACCAGGTCGTCGACCACGGCGGGGTCCGCCAGCGTCGAGGTGTCGCCGAGCTGGTCCATCTGGTTGGCCGCGATCTTGCGCAGGATGCGGCGCATGATCTTGCCCGAGCGCGTCTTGGGCAGTCCCGGCGCCCACTGGATGATATCCGGCGTTGCGATGGGCCCGATTTCCCGCCGTACGTGAGCGACCAGTTCCTTGCGCAACGCCTCCGTGGGTTCGACGCCGTTGACCAGCGTGACGTAGGCATAGATGCCCTGGCCCTTGATGTCGTGCGGAAATCCGACGATCGCCGCCTCGGCGACGGCATCGTGCAGCACCAGTGCGCTTTCCAGTTCCGCGGTACCGAGATTGTGACCGGACACGATCAGCACGTCATCCACGCGGCCGGTGATCCAGTAGTAGCCGTCCGCGTCGCGCCGCGCACCGTCGCCCGTGAAGTACACACCGGGAAACGCCGAGAAGTAGGTGTCGATGAGCCGCTGGTGATTGCCGTACACGGTACGGATCTGCGCCGGCCAGGGATGCGTGATAACCAGGTTGCCCTCGGCCTCGCCTTCCAGGACGTTGCCCTGGTTGTCGACGATGGCGGGTTGCACGCCGAAGAAAGGCAGGGTGGCGGAGCCGGGTTTGAGCGGTGTCGCGCCCGGGATCGGCGTGATCATGTGACCGCCGGTTTCCGTCTGCCACCAGGTATCCACGATCGGGCAGCGCGCCTCACCCACCTTGTGGTAGTACCACTCCCAGGCCTCGGGATTGATCGGTTCGCCGACCGTGCCCAGCAGGCGCAGGCTCGTGCGCGAGGTCCGGGCGAGCGGTTCGTCGCCCATGCGCATCAGTGCGCGCAAGGCCGTCGGCGCGGTGTAGAAGGTGTTGACCTTGTGCTTGTCGCATACCTGCCAGAAACGGGCGGCGTCCGGGTAGGTGGGCACGCCCTCGAACACCAGCGAGCTGCCGCCGTTGGCCAGCGGACCGTAGACGATATAGGTGTGACCGGTGATCCACCCGACATCGGCCGTGCACCAGTAGATGTCGCCATCGTGGTAGTCGAACACGTACTTGTGCGTCATGGCGGCATACAGCAGGTAGCCGCCGGTGGTATGCAGCACGCCCTTGGGTTTTCCGGTGGAACCCGATGTGTACAGTATGAAGAGCGGGTCCTCGGCATCCATCCACTCGACGGGGCATTCGGATGAGGCGTCGGCCAGCGCCTCGTCGTACCAGACGTCGCGGCCCTCGTGCCAGCCGATGCCGTCGTTGCCGCTGCGTCGCACGACGAAAACGGTGTGTACGTTCGGGCAGTTTTGCAGGGCCTTGTCGACATTGGCCTTGAGCGGCACGGTCTTGCCGCCGCGGCGGCCCTCGTCGGCGGTGATGACGGTGCGGCAGTCCGAATCGAGGATACGGTCCTTGATCGAATCCGGCGAGAAGCCGCCGAAGACCACCGAGTGGATGGCGCCGATGCGCGCACAGGCCAGCATGGCATAGACGGCTTCAGGAATCATCGGCATGTAGATGCAGACCCGGTCGCCCCTGCCAACCTTGCGCGCCTTCAGTGCATTGGCCAGACGGCAGACGCGCTCATGGAGTTCGCCGTAGCTGATGTGTGCGTCATCGGCGGGATCATCCCCTTCCCAGACCAGCGCCGTCTGTTCCGCGCGTTTCTCCAAGTGCCGGTCGATGCAGTTGTAGCAGGCATTCAGCTTGCCACCCTCGAACCAGCGGATGTGTCCCTTGCTGAAGTCCCAGTCCAGCACCTTTCCCCATGGCGTCTGCCAGTCGAGAAACCGCTGCGCCTGATCGGCCCAGAACGCGTCGGGATCCTCGACGGATTGCCGGTACATGGCCCGGTATTGTTCTGCGTTGAGGTTTGCGGTCCTGGCGAAGGATTCCGGAACTTCGTAGATTTTATTTTCGGACATGCTCTGCTCCGCTGCGGGTGTGGTGGTCGAATGGTGTTCGATTATAGCCTTGCCGGTGTGGCATGTTGAAACATCTTCGGCGCCGTCAGTTCGCGCCGGGCCGGCAGGGCCTGTCTGTCCCAGCGTTCCGTCGCCCAGGCAAGCAAGCCGGCCGGGCTGGCGTCCCGGGCGTAGTCCGGCAGCGGCTGGTTCAGGAACGTCAGCGCCTGCAGCAGCGTTTCAACGGCGTGTTCGGGCGAAATCGCCGGTGCGAGGGTCTGCTTGCCGAGTTTTTCCCGCTTGGCGTCGACGGCGACCGGCAGGTGAAGGTAGGCGGGTGTGTCGAATCCCAGCAGCTGCTGGAGGTACATCTGCCGCGGCGTCGACCCGAGCAGGTCGGCACCGCGCACCACGTGACTGATGCGTTGTGCGGCGTCGTCAACGACCACCGCGATCTGGTAGGCGTACAGGCCGTCCGCGCGCCGCAATACGAAATCGCCAACTTCCCGACCGAGGGCCTGGCGGGTAGCGCCCTGTAACAGGTCGGACAGCTCGATGACCGTGTCGTAGACGCGGACCCGCGTGGCGCGTGTACGCCGGCCGGGCGGCAGACCGTTGCGGCAGGTGCCCGGGTAAACAGCCGTGCTGCGGTCAGGCGCGATGCTGTTGTCCGCGATTTCCCTGCGTGTGCAAGCGCAGCCGTACAGGTGGCCGTCCCTTTCCAGCCGTGCTAGCGCCGCTGCGTAGCATTCGCCACGCCGGCTCTGGTATTCCACCGCCCCGTCCCACTCCAGTCCGAAGGCCTCCAGAGTCCGCAGGATCCGGTCGCCGGCACCGGGCATCTCGCGCGGCGGATCGAGGTCTTCCATGCGCACCAGCCAGCGGCCGTGGTGATGGCGCGCATCGAGATAACTGCCGACGGCGGCGATCAGCGAGCCGAAGTGCAGGGGACCGGTCGGCGAGGGCGCAAATCGGCCGCGGTATTGTGGCAGGGAGATCATGTAAGCATCGTAGCCGTCGCGTCGTTCAACGAAAAAGCCGGCGCAGGCCGGCTTTTTCAACGCGGAAACTCAATCGGGCAATCACCCCATCTGCTTTTCGCGGATCTCGTCGAGGATCTTGCAGTCGATGCACAGCGTCGCGGTCGGCCTGGCCTCGAGCCGCTTGACCCCGATCTCCACGCCGCAGGCCTCGCAGTAGCCGAAATTGTCGTTGTCGAGATGACGGATCGATTCCTCGATCTTCTTGATAAGCTTGCGCTCGCGATCGCGCGCACGCAATTCCATGCTGAACTCGGATTCCTGGGTCGCACGGTCATTCGGGTCGGGGAAGTTCGCGGCGTCGTCCTGCATGTGATGCACGGTGCGGTCGACTTCCTCCATGAGGCTGCGCTTCCAGGTCTGGAGGATGTTGCGGAAGTGTGCCACCTGTTGTTCGTTCATGTATTCCTCGCCCTTCCTTTCGATGTAGGGGGCGATGCCCGGGACCGGTCCAACCTGGCCCGAGGTCTTTTTCCGGCTCACCGGGCGCGCCGCGCCGGTGGCTGCGGCGGACCGCTTCGAAACGCCCTTGCTTAGCGCGGCGGTTTTTTTCGGTGCGGCCTTTTTCGTGACGGCCTTCTTTCCTGCGGATTTCTTCGGTGCGGCTTTCTTCGGGCTGGACTTCTTCGAAACGACTTTCTTTGCGGGCTTTTTCCTGACAGCGGTTTTGCTGGCGGCGGACCTGCTTGCCGTCCTGGTAGCAGTGGCGGATTTTTTCTTCGCCGCCGACTTCACCGTCTTCCTTTTTACAGCCATCTGGATGCTCTCCGCGGGTGCTTATTTTAACTTACTGTTTGAGTTGATAATTCGGTTCAAAAATTGCCGCACTCAGGTATCATATCGGACGGGGAACCGTTACAGGGGCGTTATTTATACGCCACTTTTACCATTAGTCAAGAATACCGGCGGGCAGGAAAAACGGCCTGAAGACCACTCCGCGCCGGGGCCATCGCAGCGGGAGCCGTCGATGAAACAGGAACTGCGCGCCGTGTTGCTGGATGTGGATGGCACGCTGGCGGACACCGAGGAGATTCACCGCCAATCCTTCAATGCCGCATTCGCCGAGGCCGGACTCGACTGGGCGTGGGACCGCCGGCTGTATCACGACCTGCTTGCCGTGGCCGGCGGCAGGGAGCGTATCCGCGCCTTCGTGCAGCGTGCGCGGCCTGAAGTCGACCTGCCGGTGAATGCCGACGCGTTTGTCGCCGCGCTGCACCGGAGCAAGACCGGCCATTACCTCGCGGCGCTGGCTGGCGGCCGGGTGCCGCTGCGTCCGGGGGTGGAGCGCCTGTTGCGGGACGTGCGCGCTGCCGGAATGAGACTCGCCATTGTTACGACGACGACGCCCGACAACGTTACCGCCCTCCTGGAGCATTCGTTCAGCGAGCGGGCAGCTGACTGGTTCGAGGTGATCGCCGCCGGCGGCGCGGTACCAAACATGAAGCCGGCACCGGATATCTACACCTATGCGCTTGCACAGCTTGGTCTGCCACCCGCGGCCTGTATCGCCGTCGAGGATTCGCTCAATGGCCTGCGATCGGCGCGCGCAGCCGGCGTGTCAACGCTGGTGACCGTCAATCCCTACACCGCGGACCAGGACTTCACCGGCGCCGAACTCGTGCTCGACCACCTCGGCGACCCCGGCATGCCCTGCACCGTGCTGGCCGGCGGGTTGCAGCCGGATGGCATGGTCGATGCCGCCTTTCTGGTGCGCCTGCATGCACAGGCCATGGACGACTGAGGACAGGACGATGGCGATCGCGCGACGCATGCCGCTCATCCAGCCGTTTCACGTGATGGCGCTGCTGGCGCGTGCGCGGGAACTGGAGGCGGCCGGGCGTTCCATCATCCATATGGAAATCGGCGAGCCGGATTTTGTCACTCCGCAACCGGTTATCGATGCCGGGCATGCCGCGCTGCGCGCGGGCCACACGCACTACACGCCGGCGACCGGACTGCCCGCGCTGCGCCGGCGTATTGCCGTCTTTTACCGCGAACGCTACGACGTCGAGGTCGATCCGGCCCGTGTCGTCGTCACACCCGGCGCCTCAGCCGGGCTGCAGCTGGTGCTCGCGGCGCTGATCGATCCCGGTGCGCGCGTGCTGCTGACCGACCCGGGCTATCCCTGCAACCGCAATTTCGTCTACCTGTTCGGCGGGGAACCGGTCAGCCTGCCGGTCGATGCCACGTCCGCTTACCGGCCGGGTGTGCAGCAGGTGCGCGAAAACTGGACCGCGCCCACCGCTGCGCTGCTGGTGGCCTCGCCCTCGAATCCGACCGGCAGCCTGCTGGATGCCGCCACGCTGCGGGATTACCTGGCGATCGCCCGGGCGGGGGACGGCCGGCTGATCGTCGACGAGATCTACCACGGCCTGGTCTACGGCGAACCCGCCGTCACAGCCCTGTCCGTGTCCGACGAGATCGTGGTGATCAACAGCTTCTCCAAGTACTTCGGCATGACCGGCTGGCGGCTGGGTTGGCTGGTGGCGCCGCGGGCGTTGATCCCGGAACTCGACAAGCTGGCGCAAAACCTGTACCTGGCGGCACCGACGCTGTCGCAGCACGCTGCGCTGTGTGCGTTCGAACCGGAAACGATCGCGATCCTGGAAGCACGCCGGGCGATATTCCACCAGCGCCGTGACTTCCTGCTGCCGGCGCTGCGCGAGCTCGGCTTCGGCATACCGGCGACGCCGGACGGCGCCTTCTACCTGTATGCCGACTGCAGCCGTTTCACCACGGACAGCTACGCCTTCTCGCAGCGGCTGCTGGAAGAGACGGGGGTGGCGATCACGCCCGGCATCGATTTCGGCAACAACAACCCGCAACGGTACGTGCGCTTCGCCTACACGACCTCGCTGGAGAATCTGGCGGAAGGCGTGCGGCGGCTGCGTGCCATTCTCGATTGAAACGCCGGTCAGGCGCGCGTGGCGATTACGGTGCGGCCTGACCCGATACTCGTTCCGCCAGGCTGGCGTCCCTGAATTCTCCCACCCACAATGCGGTCGCCCCCGCCACGGCGGCCGGCATGGCGATGAAGTTCAGCACCGGAACCATCGTCAGCAGCAGCGTGCCCCCGCCGAAGCCGTAGGCCAGCAGCCGGTTGCCGCGCAGCAGCCTGCGCTGCGCGCCGAAGTGCAGCCAGTGGTTGGCCATCGGGTAATCGAGGTATTCGATGGCCAGCATCCAGGCGCTGAACAGCCCCCAGATGAAGGGTGCCGCGACATTGATGCCGGGGATCAGAAACAGGATGCCGAGCGGCAGGGCGCGCAATGCAAAATAGAGCAGTTTGCGCAGCTCCGAGAGCAGGCTCGGTGCGATGTCACGCGCCAGCGCGCGCCAGCCGCCGGTGTCGATCGGCCGGCCGGTGAGGTGCTGTTCGACGGCTTCGGCGAGCATACCGTTGAACGGCGCCGCCAGCAGGTTGGTGAGGATCGAAAAGCCGTAGAACACCACCAGTACGCTGCTCAGCGCAAACAGCGGCCACAGCAGGTAGCGCAGCCAGTCCAGCCAGGCCGGCAGCCTGCCGAGCAGGGCGTCGATAAGGCCGTCCAGCCAGAAACCCAGCCCGAGGATGGCACCGCCGAAACAGAGGATGCCGACCAGCAGCGGGACGATGACGTAGCGGCGCAGGCCGGGCCGGCGTATGAGTCCGAGTCCCTGCAGCAGGTAGTGCATTCCGGAGTGTTTGCTGGCCATACGTTGAGTGTCCTTGTCGAATTATGCCGCGCGCAGACATTGTCCGCGAATTTCTCGATCACCGGGCCTGGGTGATGACAGGGCGAAACCGCGGTACATCGATTATTAAGAGTATGAAGTTGTTTATGATCCTATTTCATAATCCTGCGCGAACTTCGTATTCAATTAACTCATCGCGCGCAAGGCCAGCCGCGCCGCGCCGTAGGCCGCCTCCTGCTGTCCGGCCGCGACCACCGGCACACCGATGATGCGTTCCCGCAGGCGGGTCCAGCCCGCGTTGGCCGCGCCGCCGCCGGTGCTGAGGATGCGCGCGGGAAAGGGCGCGCCCAGCGCGGCCAGTTTGCGGTAGCCTTCGGCCTCGATGGCCGCGATGCCTTCCAGGATGGCCTGGAAGAACACCGCATCGTCCGTCGGGCGCGGGGTCAGGCGCGGGGCCAGCTGCGGGTCGTTGACCGGGAAACGTTCTCCCGGCGCGGGCAGCGGGTAATAGTTCAGCCCGGTCGGCCGGTCCGGTCGCAGGGCGCGCGAGTGGCGCGCGATGGCGTCCGCGCTGAACAGCTGCGCCAGCACGGCGCCGCCGCTGTTGGAGGCGCCGCCCGCCAGCCAGCGGTCGCCCAGCCGGTGACTGTAGACGCCAAATGACGGAGCGAACACGGGTTTCCCGGAAAGCACCTTCAACACCAGCGTGCTGCCCAGGACCGTGACCGCCTCATCCGCCCCGGCGCCGGTCGCTATGAAGCCCGCCGTGCTATCGGTCGTGCCGCTGGCGATGACGGTTCCGGCCGACAGCCCCCAGCGTGCGCACCAGGCCGGCAGCAGGGTGCCGATGGACCGGCCGGCCGGTACCACGTCCGGCAGCCGGTCTCGCGGCAGCCCGAGGGCATCCAGCCAGTCGGGCCAGCGGCGCCGGACGGGGTCATAGCCGAGTTTCAGCGCGTTGTTCTCGTCGGTGATATCGAAACGCCCGCACAACCTGCCCGTCAGCCAGTCGGCCTGGTGCAGGAAATGGCGAATCGCCCTGTCGTCGCACGTCCGTTGCAGCCAGAGGGCCTTCGCCAGACCGGAACTGGCGCCGTGTGCGGCACACGCCAGCGGGGCGTGGGTTCGGATGCGTCTTGCCTCGGCCACAGCCCGGGCGTCGTTGTACATCAGGGCCGGCGTCAGCGGCCGTCCGTCCGCGTCGACGCCCAGCACGGTGGCGGAGGTCGCGTCGATGCACAGCGCCGCGACAGCGTCGAGCGGGTGGCGCCGTCGGAGATGGTCGAGGTTTTCGGCGAGCCCCTCCCACCACAGCCTCGGGTCCTGGTCGATTGCGCTGCCTGCCCGCTGCGGTGGCGGCAGGGGTGTGCGCTGCGCGGCCAGCACCCTGGCGTGGGCGTCGATGACGCAGCTGCGGCAACCCGAGGTGCCGAAGTCGATGCCGAGATATTGCGCCACGGATGCCGGGCGGGGCGCCCGTCGCTTCAGGGCAGGATGACCGGTGCGGGCGCTTGCCAGCCGCCCTGGCGGTGCTCGACCACCACGTCGGTGTAGATCCCGCCGCGCACGTTGAATTCGGCGCGCAGGCGCATGAAACGCGGCTGGCAGGCCGCGACCAGATCGTCAAGGATGCGGTTGGTCACCGCCTCGTGGAAGGCCCCCACGTTCCGGAACGACCAGACGTACAATTTCAGCGACTTGAGTTCGACGCAGCACGCTTCCGGTACATATTCCAGATGCAGGGTGGCGAAATCCGGCTGCCCCGTCCTGGGACACAGGCAGGTAAACTCGGGTACCCGGATGCGGATCGTGTAGTCACGCGCCGGCGTCGGGTTGGGGAAGGTCTCTAGCGACCTGCTGGGCTGGGTCGGCATGGCGAGACGATACAAGACACAAGATGATGTGTGCAAGCCCCGGCGGGCAACAAATACTTGTACACCAGGCCTGGTATGAGTACTCTAACCCTCCATGCGGTTGACCAAGATCAAGCTGGCCGGCTTCAAGTCCTTCGTCGATCCGACCACCATTTACCTGCCCGGCAACCTGGTCGGCATCATCGGCCCGAATGGCTGCGGCAAGTCCAATATAATAGACGCCGTACGCTGGGTGATGGGCGAGACGTCCGCCAAGAACCTGCGTGGCGATTCGATGGCCGACGTCATCTTCAACGGCTCCAACGGCCGCAAGCCGGTCGGTCACGCCAGCATCGAGCTGTGCTTCGACAACAGCGACGGCACCATCGGCGGTCAGTACGCCGGCTTCAACGAGATCTCCATCCGCCGCCAGGTTTCGCGCGACGGCACCTCGAATTATTTTCTCAACAACACGCGCTGCCGGCGCCGTGACATCACCGACATCTTCCTCGGCACCGGCCTGGGACCGCGTAGCTATTCCATCATCGAGCAGGGCACCATATCGCGCCTGATCGAGGCCAAGCCGGACGACCTGCGCGCCTTTCTGGAAGAGGCCGCCGGCATCTCCAGGTACAAGGAACGCCGCCGCGAGACGGAAAACCGCATTCGTCACACACGCGAGAACCTCGACCGCCTGAACGACCTGCTGGAAGAGATCGAAAAACAGCTCGAGAAACTCAAGCGTCAGTCGCGCGCGGCGGAACGTTACAAGGAGCTCAAGGAAGAGGAACGTCAGGTCAAGGCGGAGCTGCTGGCGCTGCGCTATCGCGCCATGCATGAACAGAGCAGTGCCCGGGCGCGTCTGATCCAGGAAAGCGAACTGGCACTGGAGTCCGAGGTGGCCGCGCAGCGCGGGATCGAGGCGGAACTGGAGCGGCTGCGCGAGGGACTGGCTGATGCCAACGACGCCTTCAACGAGGTGCAGGGCCATTACTACAAGCTCGGCGCCGATATCGCGCGCGTCGAGCAGGCGATTTCGCACAACCGCGAGTCGCGTCAGCAAAAGCAGCAGGAACTCGGCCGCATCGAGCAGACCCTGGGCGACGTCGACGCCCACATCAGGCTGGACAGCACACGACTGGAAGAGCTCTCACAGGCCATAGCGGGCATCGAGCCGGAGCTGGATGCGGCGCGTGAACGCATGGATCACTCGGCAGGTGAACTGGCCGACGCCGAACAGGCGATGCGCGCCTGGCAGTCGGAATGGGATGAATTCAACAGCCGAGCCGCGGAGCGGGCGCAATCGGCACAGGTCGAGCGTACCCGGCTCGATCATCTCGAGCGCCACGTTCAGCAACTGGACACCCGGCTGCAGCGCATGGGCGAGGAGCAGCGCACCCTGGGCGGCGAGACACTGATGGACGAGATCCGCCAGGCGGCGGAGCAGCTGGAGGCGCGCGAGACCGTCGTCGCCGGCATCCAGGTCAAGCTGGAAAATGCGGCGCGCCATATCAGCGATCTGCGCAGCCAGCTCTACCGGCAGGAACAGGAGGTCGATGCGCTGCAGAGCGAGCAGCATGCCACACGCGGTCAGCTGGCCTCGCTGGAAACCCTGCAGCGCGCCGCGCTCGGGCAGCGCTCCGAACAGGTCAGCGGCTGGCTGAAGGCCAACGGCCTGCAGACCGCGCCGCGTCTGGCGCAGTCGATCAAGGCCGAGGCCGGCTGGGAGCACGCCATCGAGACGGCGCTGGGTTTCTACCTGGAGGCGATCTGTGTCGACGGGCTGGACGATGCCGGGCAGGTGCTGACGGGCCTGGAGCAGGGTAATGTCGCGCTGTTCGAGACGACCGGCCAGGGTGAGACCACGGCCGACCGCGGCAAGGGCAGGCTGCTGGCCGACAGGATAGACGCCCCCTGGTCCGTGGCCAGCCTGCTGGACGGGATCTATGCGGCCGATTCGCTGAGCGAAGCGCTGGCATTGCGCGATGCACTGGCGGCGCACGAGTCCGTCATCACGCGCGACGGGATCTGGCTCGGCCGCCAGTGGCTGCGCGTGGCACGCGACAGTGACGAAAAGGCCGGTGTGCTGGAGCGCGAACGCGAGATCGCCGAACTCAGCGGGTTGAGCGCACAGCAGGCAGAGCGGATCGAGGCGTTGCGTCGCTCCGTGGACACCGCGCGTGAAGATCTGCGCGCTGCCGAAGCGGAACGCGAGCGGCTGCAGGTCGACTACAACACCGCGCACCGCGAGGCCAGCGACCGGCGCGCCAGCCTGGCCTCCAGCCGGTCGCGCCTCGAACAGCAGCAGCATCGCCGCGAGCACGTGATGATGGAGTCGGAAGCACTGCGCGTCGAGAAGGAGAAGGAAGAAGAGGCGCAGGCCGAGGCGCGCGGACGGCTGGAGGAGGCGCTGGCCGCCACCGAGGAACTGACCCGTGAACGCGAGGAACGCATCCGCGCGCAGCAGCGACTCGCTGCGGTACTGGACGCCGCGCGCGAGCATGCCCGTGCCGACCAGCAGACCGCGCACGAACTCGCCATCCGTGCCGAAACGACCCGTACCGCGCGTGCCTCCACCGACGAGGCCCTGCTCCGCATGCGCGAGCAGGGCCGGCAACTGATCACCCGGCGCGACGAGCTGGCTGCCGTTCTCGGACGGGGCGACACACCTATCGCCGAACTGGAACAGGAGCTCGAGGGGCTGCTGCAGCGACGTTCGGAGTCCGAGGTCGGGCTGACGGCCGCGCGCACGCAGGTGGAGGACATCGAGCATGGGACCCGCGAACTCGACCAGGCGCGTATCCGCAAGGAGCGCGCGATCGGCGAGCAGCGCGAGCAGCTGGCCGGGGAGCGCATGGCCTGGCAGGAAATCAAGGTGCGCGCCGACACGCTGCTGGAGCAGATCAATGCCTCCGGGTTCGAGTACCGGATGCTGCTTGAGCGTATGGCGGCGGAGGCCACGGTGGAGCGGTGGGCCGAGCAGGCCGAGAAGCTGGAGCAGCGCATACAGCGCCTGGGGCCGATCAACCTGGCGGCCATCGATGAATACGAGGAGGAATCCAAGCGCAAGGTGTACCTGGATGCGCAACACGTCGATCTCACCGAGGCGCTGCAGACGCTGGAAAACGCCATCGGCCGGATCGACCGCGAGACCCGCAGCCGCTTCAAGGAAACCTTCGACAGCGTCAACCAGGGCATGCAGGAAAATTTTCCGGTCCTGTTCGGCGGAGGCCATGCCTACCTCGAGCTGACCGGCGAGGACCTGCTGGATACCGGCGTGACCGTCATGGCGCGCCCGCCCGGCAAGCGCAACAGCACCATTCACCTGCTGTCCGGCGGCGAGAAGGCGTTGACCGCAATCGCGCTGGTGTTCGCGATCTTCCGTCTCAACCCGTCGCCGTTCTGCATGCTGGACGAGGTGGATGCCCCGCTCGACGACGCCAATGTCGGACGTTACTGCGACATGGTGCGCAGGATGTCGGAACAGGTGCAGTTCATCTTCATCACGCACAACAAGATCACCATGGAGATGGCGCACCAGCTGACCGGCGTCACCATGCACGAGCCCGGCGTGTCGCGCCTGGTTGCCGTGGATATCGATATGGCGGTGCAGCTGGCGGCGGTGTAGCCGAGGCTGACAGGGTTAGAAACCCCGATTACCTTTTGTCAGCAGTTGGCCTTGGAGATAGAGTTCAGGTGGCAATCGCGTACTGACCCTTTGATGTTTGGTGGGTGCCTCAATGGAAAATATTCGCTGGATACTGTTGCTGGTCGGTGTCGTCATCATTCTGGGTATTTACCTGTTTGCACGGCTGAAGTCGCTGCGTCTTTCACTGCCCCTCCCCGGCAGGCTGAAGCCCGCCGCGCAACGCCGCAAGTCGTTGCCGGGCATGGACAGCCTCGGCCTCGACGAACCCTTCGACGGCGGTATCGATGAGCTGGGTGAACTGTTCGTCGAGGCCGGGCCGGCCGCCGCGGACGAGAACGTGATCGCGGCACATTCCCGGCAGGCCGCACCGGAAGTCAGGCCCGGTGCCGTCTTTTCACTGTTTGTCACCGCGCCGTCCGGCGTACCGTTTCGCGGCCCGATGCTGCTCGGTGCGCTGGTCAACGCCAGGCTTGAGCATGGCGACATGCAGATCTTCCACCGCATCGAGACGATCGACGGCAAGGAAAAGACACTGTTCTCGGTGGCCAATATCCGCGAGCCGGGTACCTTCGAGCCGGACGCGATGGAGAATTTTACCACCGAGGGGCTGGCGCTGTTCATGCAGGTGCATCCCGGCATCGACGCCATATGGGCCTTCGAGGCGATGGTCGATGCGGCGCGCAGCCTGGCGGACAGCCTCGACGGTACGGTCTGTGATGTCACGCGCAGCGTGCTGACCAAACAGACCATCGGCCACATGCGTGAAGAGGTGATCAGCTGCCAGCTGCAACAGCGGATGGCAATAGCCGCATCATGAAACCAGCGCCGGCGGCGCGCGCGCGGGAACTGCGCGAGCAGCTGCACGAGCACAACTACCGCTACTATGTCCTCGACGCCCCCGTCATCTCCGATGCGCAGTATGATGAACTGCTGCGCGAACTGCAGGATCTGGAACACCTGTATCCGGAACTCCTGACCCCCGATTCCCCCACGCAGCGCATCGGCGCGCCGCCGCTCAGGGCCTTCGGCGAGGTGCGCCATGAACTGCGCATGCTGTCGCTGGACAACGCCTTTTCCGACCAGGAACTGGCCGACTTCGACCGGCGTGTGCGCGAGGCGCTCGAGACCGACACGGTGGAGTATGCCGCCGAACCGAAGCTCGACGGGCTGGCGGTCAGTCTCCTGTATCGCGCCGGCGTGCTGGAGCGCGCCGCCACCCGCGGCGACGGCACCACGGGCGAGGATGTCACGCAGAACGTACGTACCATCGACATGGTGCCGCTCAGGCTCGCCGGCAAGGACATTCCGGGACTGCTGGAGGTGCGTGGCGAGGTGTACCTGTCGCTCGGCGGCTTTGAGGAACTGAACGCGCAGCAGGCCGCGCAGGGCCAGAAGACCTTCGTCAACCCGCGCAACGCCGCCGCCGGCAGCCTGCGCCAGCTCGACCCGAGGATCACTGCGCAGCGTCCGCTGGAGATGTACTGCTACGGCGTCGGCCGGGTGGAGGGCGGCAAGCTGGCCGACCGGCACACGGAGATCCTCGCGCAGTTACGCGAATGGCACCTGCGCGTGTACGACGACATCCGGCGTGTCGAGGGCCTCGAGGGTTGCAAAGGTTATTACCGGTACTACGAACAGCGCCGCGACGAACTCGCGTTCGAGATCGACGGCGTGGTGTTCAAGTTGGATCGGCTCGACCAGCAGGACGTGCTGGGCTACGTCGCGCGCGCCCCGCGCTGGGCGATCGCGCGCAAGTTCCCCGCTCAGGAGCGCGAGACCGTCGTGCTGGACATCGAGGTGCAGGTCGGGCGCACCGGGGCGCTGACGCCGGTGGCGCGGCTGGAACCGGTGTTCGTCGGTGGCGTCACCGTGACCAACGCCACGCTGCACAACCAGGACGAGATCGACCGCAAGGACGTGCGCGTCGGCGACACCGTGATCGTGCGCCGCGCCGGAGACGTCATCCCCGAGGTGGTCCAGGTCGTCAGGAAAAAAGGCAGGAGAAAGCCGCCTTACGATATTCTCGAACACTATCCCGTCTGCCCGGTCTGCGGGTCACATGTCAACCGGACCGAGGGTGAGGCGGTCATCCGCTGCAGCGGCGGCCTGTACTGCGCGGCGCAGCGCCGTGCGGCGATCCGGCACTTCGCCTCGCGCCGCGCTCTGGACATCGAGGGGTTGGGCGACAAGCTGGTCGAACAGCTGGTGGAGCGGGAACTGGTGCGCGATGTCAGCGACGTCTATGCCCTGACCCGGGAGCAGCTCGCCGGGCTGGAGCGCATGGCGGAGAAATCGGCCGACAACCTGATCACCGCGCTGGAGAAGAGCCGCAAGACCACGCTGGAACGCTTTATCTATGCGCTCGGCATCCGCGAGGTGGGCGAGAGTACCGCGCAGGTCCTGGCGCACGCGTTCGGCGATCTCGAACCGCTGATGCAGGCGGATCTCGAGTCGCTGGAGTCCATCCACGACATCGGCCCGGTGGTGGCGCGCTACATCGTCGATTTTTTCAGGGAACAACACAATCTCGATGTGATCGGTAACCTTATCCGCAAGCGGGAGGACGGCGGGGCCGGTATCCACTGGCCGGCCGTGAAGCGAGCGAGGCATCCCACCCTGGCCGGCAAGACCTTCGTGCTGACCGGTACGCTGTCAATGCCGCGCGACGAGATGAAGGCGAAACTGCAGGCGGCCGGGGCGAAGGTCAGCGGCAGCGTGTCGAAAAAGACCGACTACGTCGTGGCCGGCGACAGGCCCGGCTCGAAATACGACAAGGCGATCGAGCTCGGCGTCGAGGTGCTGGACGAGGCGGGGATTCTGAAGCTGCTGGGGGAGTGAATCGGATGCCGGAACCCGCCCCTACACGACTCAGCCTCATTTCGCCAAACGCGATCTGCGCGCATTTCCGGAGACCGAGGATTGGCAGTAGCTTGTTTTACGCGCCCGATACCCGCCTAGCCTATGCAGTAGATGCAGCCATCAGCCCAACGAAAGCCAGACAGGCGGTAAGACAGAATTGAGTACGCCGTGGATATTGTGGTGTCTGCTGTTCAGCTCGGCCGGGCTCGGTTTCCTCGTCTACGGCAGGCGACAGAAGGTGGTGGTTCCGCTGTTTTGCGGGCTGGCCCTCATGATCTACCCGTATTTCGTGTCCAGTACCGCGCTGCTCGTGGCGATCGGCGTGGTGCTCATGTCCATACCCTATTTCCTCAGGACCTGAGCAAGGCCGCGCCGGGGGCGGAAATTTCACACGGCGACGCGCCCCCGACGATGCTATGCTGAATCACGTGACGTGGGGAATATTCTCAGGGAGCAGTTGATCGTAACTGCCCTGCGAGCACGGCAGGGACGGAGCATTCGGCAACCGAAAGCACCCGCAGTTACGAACGTGCTGCGCCAGGGCCGCAATGATCTGGATCACGACCTGATCAGAAGCGCCTTTGGTTTATCCGCCACCCATTTTTGCGGGGGTCATCGAGAGTTGCATAACTGGTTGACATGATCCTGTCGTCATTCCGGCCAGGCGAGCCTGGCGAGCGCGAGCCGGAATCCAGGAAGCTCGGTGCTGTTCTGTATTCCCGCTTGCGCGGGAACGGCGACATTGACAAATCGTCTGTCACTCATTGCTGTAAGTCTCAATAATCGAGGAGCGAAACCATGAAATCCCTGATCAAGGGCACCGGCTGCCTGGTCCTGCTGCTCGCCATTCCTGCGCTGGGCTCGGACCTGCTGCGCGAGGAACGCTGGGCCAACCAGATCGTCGATGCCATATTCGTCGGCGAGCCCGTGTGGCTGGAAGCCGGCGATCACCGCTTCCTCTCCCTCTACGCCGAGCCGGAAGGCGGCGAGCCGCGCGGCGCGGTGATCCTGGTGCATGGCGTCGGTGTGCATCCGGACTGGCCGGATGTCATCCATCCCCTGCGGGAACGACTGCCCGAGCACGGCTGGTCGACGCTATCCCTGCAGCTGCCGGTGCTTGACGCAGAGGCCGGGGTCAACGAGTACTACCCGATATTTCCCGAAGTGCTGCCACGCATCGATGCCGCCCTGCGCTTTCTGCGCGAGCGGGGTTATCACACGGTCGTGATCGCCGGCCACAGCCTCGGCAGCCAGATGGCGGCATACTGGCTTGCGCAGGCCGATGCCGCGGAGTTGAAGGGTTTCATCGCCATCGGTCTGTCCGGCGCCGAGCGGACCGGGCATGGCGCCACGCTCGACTATCTGGAGAAGATCACCTTGCCGATGCTGGATATCTTCGGTGAATACGATCTGCGCACGGTCAAGAAGACTACGGCGGCACGCGCCGCCGCTGCCAGACGCGCCGGTAATACGGCCTATGTCCAGGTCGAGGTCGAAGGCGCCGGTCATATGTTCCAGGGATACGATGAACCGCTGGTGGCGGCGGTGATAAAGTGGCTGGAAGCTATACACTAGACGTCGCCTGCATCGTCCGGCGGTGCCCTCTGTGAAACGCGCCTTCGGATGGGGTCCACCGCCCCCGGTCCACCGGTTACCCCACCGCCCCGCCGGTGTCGCGTCACGCTGTTACCCGTCACGACAACACGCTTCCCTCTGTCCCACGGCCCCTATATCTAAAGAAATACACGTACGGACCGATACAGCACCCGTCAGCATCCGATAGGCGGATAGCGCCATCCGCAGGGCTGGATGCGCGGATCGGCACGGTAAGCATAAACATGCTGGAGTAAGACAATGGCATACCTGACGTGGAACCACGAGCTGGACACGAAGATCCCGGTGATCGACAACCAGCATCGCCGGATCGTCGACTACATCAACGAGCTGCACGAGGCGATCGAGGGCGGTGACAGGAAGCTGGTCGGCGAGGTGCTGGAACAGCTGGTGGATTATACCCTGTCTCATTTTACCTTCGAGGAGGAACTGATGGAGCAGGCGGGCTATGTCTTCATCTCGGCGCATAAGAAGGTCCACGGCATGTTCACGCGCAAGGTCGCGGACTACCAGCAGCGCTTCGAGCTGGGCGAAGACATCGCGCGCCAGCTGTTGACGACGCTGCGCACCTGGCTGATCAACCACATCAGGCGTGATGACGCCGACTATGCCGAGATCGTCCGCATCGCCATGGAACCGGGGGAGCAGCGCAAGTCCGGCTTCCTGAAGCGCCTGTTCGGCGTCTGAATCGATCCTGCCGGCCTCGCGGGGGGCTGCAACAATCCCGTGCCTCCCAACGCCGGATTCTCATTCCACAGACACCACCACGGGTACGGAAAGTGCTCCGATTTCCAGTTCGGGGTGGACGGAACCGGGTGCCGAGTAGGCTCCGTCCACCCGCTTTTGTATGTGCCGGGTCACTGTAGCGTCGGTGGCGCTGGAAACAGCGCATAGGGTGTGGACGGTTCCTGGCCGGGTGGCACGTAGGCCGGCGCCGGCTGGCCGGCCCCCCCCAGCGAGCGGATGAACCGGTAGAGCGCGCGCAGGTCCGATTCGTCCATGCGGTTGAGGTTGTACCCGGTCTGGGCGGGCAGGTCATGCCGCAACACACCAGCCCGTGTGCCCGCGAGTAGACCTTGCGACAGCGCTCTGTGACGGCGGTGTTCTCCCAGCCTCGATCCCGACCTTCAGCAGTACGGCCCGGGCGGGTGCGATGCCGCCTCCAGGTTTAATGATGTCCGTGAGGTAGGCCTGGTCCATCGCAGTCGGCGGGACCGGAGTCGTAATGAGCGAGGCAATGCCGGCGGTCAGGGACTCACGCTGCCGAACGGTCGAATCTGATCCGAACGCGGCGCAACAGAGACAGGGGGCATCTCCGGCGAGGTGCCCCTGCTAACCGGTACCGGGAAGTCAAACCACCTTCTTCATGTCGCCGCTGAGTTCACGAACCATGGGATAGAGCTTTTCCGTCTCGTTCTGGATGCGCTCGAGAATCAGTTCGAACATCTTCTCGGATTCCTCCAGAAAGTGTTCGTAATCGGCTATCGCCAGCGATTCCGCCTTCTTCCTGGGGCACCAGTCCTTGATATAGGACGAGATGATGCGCTTGATTTCCTGCGAACCGGACATGAAATTTCGCGCCATCTTCTGGATATCGTGGTTATCGTGCGTCAGCAGCTGGCTGTAGAGGTTCTCGTCGACCAGGTCGATATGGGTCTTGACCTTATCGGTGTAACGGTGGAACAGCTCGCAACAGGTCTCCGTATCACACATGGTCCGGTCCTTGAACAGGTAGAGCAGGACATTGGAGAGTTCCGTGATGCGGTGGTTTTCGTTATGTAATTCGTCGTAGGTGATCATGATCTGAATCCTTCACTTCGCCTTCCCCTGAGAGGTCGCAGTGTTACAGCGGTCTTACAGCTTGCATGACCAAGCATAACGCGGTTATCGTGGTTCATCCACCCGCGATGAAAAATTCATCCGCTCCCCGTCGTGTGCCGTCACGCGTCGCAATGCCGGCAATGCGGGAGGGGGATGCGATTACCCCGGCACCGCTTGACAAACATCTAAACAGACCCGGTTTCACGGGATAATCATCATCATAATCAGGGTATTAGCCCAACCGTTCGTTTCCTGCCACACGGCCTGCAAGGTCGGCGACAGGGGTTTGGCATGCGCGGCCGCCGGCATGGACCCGTATCGGCGGATTTGGCCGGGACGGCCACAGCCCGGGACCTGACGTCCGGCCTGACCGTGCGCACGGTGTATCCCGGGCGCCGGGCGATGGCCGGCTGTTCTTCTGTTTCTCCAGAAAATCAGCAACTTGTTAAGGACATGCCGCGTCGAAACAGGCTATATTAGGGCCTGTTCACACGACACAGATCGCCGCGTTGCTGCCGCCAAAACGGGCCAGACAAGGCGCGAGGAGTGAGGTTTAGTTGTGCTAAATGAACGACGAGCAACGCAGACTGACCCGTTTTGGGGCGCAACCCGAAGGGACGGGGCCCCTATCGCACCTGCCGGCGTTGGTGCGCGCTGGTGTACGTCGAGTACACGTCGCTCGCACCGCCTTGTCAGGTGCGAAATGGACCTCCGTCGCGACGATTTGCGTAGTGTGAACAGGCCCTAGAACAAGTCCCGTGGCAGCCTGAAACCGAATGCGCAAACCACTGAACATCAACCTGCTGAGCGGCTTGGTGGTCGCCATCATCCTGCTGGGCCTCATCAGCGTGGTGACGGTGATCATGAACGCGCACACCTACCGCGACCTTGCCTTCAACTTCCAGCGCCAGTACATGATGCAGCTGGTCGCCGCCGAGACCAACACCCTGCTGGCCGGTAATGCCGAGCAGGTCCGGCGTATGGGGCTGGATATCCAGAGGGACGGACGTTTCCGGGCCACCTTTGCCGCGCGCGACCCGGAAGGCCTGGCCAGGGAGCTGCAGGCGCAGTACTTCCGCGCACCCGTGACATCGAACCAGGTCAACGCCGTCGGTATCTATGCCTATGACGCCGATTTCAATATGCTGGCAGTCGCCATGCCCAGTGGCAGCGACCTGCCGGATAACGCGGTCATCTGTCCGGACCTGATCACCAAGGCGAGCATCCGAGAAGGGCCGCGCCGGCTCAAGCCGCTGTTCGAACTCTGCCTGTACGACGGGATTCCCTACCAGGCGGCGATTGCCCCCATCGGCGGGCTGGTGCCCACCGGTTATCTGCAGATCGTCGCCGACCCGATACCGGTGCTGGAGCAGCTGGACGCCCATCTAAAGATGCCGGTACGGATCAGCCGGACCGACGGAACGGTGCTGTACGCCGCCAGTGGCTGGAGCGACGACGCCAGCGCCAACAATGTGCGATCGCTCTATACCCTGACCACCGACAATTCCCGCCCCGCGCTCAATATCGTCTCGGCACGCAATGCCGATGCGCTGGTGCTGCAGATCGACAGGACCAACCGTGGCCTGCTGATCACGGTCGTGCTGGTCCTGCTGACGACCGTGATGCTGGCGCTGATGCTGGTGAACTACTCCGTATTCAGGCCGCTGCACAACCTGCGTCGGCGCCTGAGCGAGGAGTGGGGATTCAGCGTCGACAGGCAGGACCCGCAATTATCGCCCGGCATGGGTGCCCCGACGACCTTCCACGCACTGGGCGAGCTGTACGAAACGCTGCATGACCTGGCCATTCGCGATGCACTGACCGGCACCTACAACCGCGCGCTGCTGGAAGACCGCCTGCGGCAGGTGATCGCCGAACATCGCCGCACCCCGGGCGTGGCCGCCGTGTTGCTGATCGACATGGTGCGCTTCAAGTATGTCAATGACATGCTCGGGCACCACATCGGCGATATCCTGCTGAAGGACGTGGTCGCACGGATCGCGGACGTGCTGCGCGAATCGGATACGCTGGCCCGGCTGGGCGGCGACGAGTTCGTGATCGTACTGCCGGACACGGACCGCGATCAGGCCGTGCAGGTGGCACAGAAGATCATCAAGTCCATGAAACATCATTTCGAGGTCAGGGAACACAAGATCTTCGCGTCGGTTTCCATCGGCATCGCGCTGACGCCGCAGCACGGTACGGAGGTGGACGCCCTGTTGCGCAACGCGGACTACGCCATGTACTCGGCCAAGGCCCTCAAGCAGAGCTACGCCGTGTACGATCCGGCGACCACCGAGGATATCGACGTGGCGCGCATGACGCTGGATGGCGTGCTGAACGAGGACATCGGTCGCAACGACCTGTTCCTGGTCTACCAGCCGGTCATCGAATTCGCCACGGGCCGGGTCAGTTACCTGGAGGCCCTGCTGCGCTGGCGCAAGCCCGACGGCAAGATCCTGCTGCCCGATGCCTTCATTCGCGCCGCCGAGCAGAGCGGCCTGATCCGGCAGCTGTCGGAGTGGGTGATCGAGACGGCCTGCCGTGAACTGGCCCTGCTGCAGGAGGACAACGCGGGCCTGCGCACGGGCGTCAACCTGTCCATGCACAATCTGCACGATTTCAACCTGATGGACCGCATTCGCGGTGCACTGCAGCGCCACCACGTCGCGCCGGAGTCCCTGCAGCTGGAAATTACCGAGACCGGGGTCATGCTCGACCCGGAGCAGGTGATCGAGATGCTGCGCCAGCTGGCCGCGCTCGGGCTGCGTCTGTCGATCGACGATTTCGGCACCGGCCATTCCTCGCTGGTCTATCTCAAGCGACTGCCGGTGCACACGCTCAAGGTGGACAAATCCTTTGTCACGGAGATGGATTCCGACGAGGAGAATGCCTCCATCGTGCGCGCCACCATCGACCTGGCGCATAACCTGGGCCTGACCGTGACTGCGGAAGGCGTGGAGTCGCATGCCGTCTACGAGCGTCTCAGGGGTATGGGGTGCGACTATTATCAGGGGTATTATACGGGCAGGCCCATGGCGCTGAAGGAAACGCTGCAGTGGCTGGACAGCCGGCGCGTAGCCTGGTGAGCCGGTGGGAAAACGGAGACCTTGACATGAGACGATACCCGGCAGTGCTCGCTTTGCTTGCCTTGACCGCCTGCGGCGATCATCAGCCGCCGGTGCAGCAGGCCGCTCCGGTCTGGAAGACGCAGATGGAGATGATCGAGCAGGCACGCGAGATCGAGGGCAAGATCGGTGAAATCAGCGCACGACAGCGCCGGGAGATCGATCAGCAGACGCAGTAACGGCATCCGCCCGGGTGGCGCCGGCCGCGCCGTGTCCCGGACATGCGGCGGGGAACCCGGGCCCGGTAATGGCGCGGTGTGCGAATATGACGAGAATAATCACAATAACAAGCGGTTCCACGCAGGTCGGCAAGACCCAGCTTGCGATCAACCTTGCACTCGAGCTGGCTAGGCGCGGCCACCAGGCCGGCGTGTTCCAGGATGCAGCGGCGGCCCTCGCGCTGGACGGGCTGCTCGAACTGCACCATTTCACGGCCCCGCACCGGCGTATCACCGACCAGCCGGCCGGCGACGTTGTGCGCCGTGGTTATCAGGGCGTGGATTTCCTGACCTGCAGGTTGCGTCTCGAGGACTGGGCCCAGGGCGACGCGGCTCGCCTCAAGGCCTGTATCCACGATATGGACACGCATGACGGCTACGACGACCTGCTGATCGACACTTCCGGCATGGAACCGCGCGCCCTGCTGGGTTGCGCCCTCGCCGCCGCCGCGGTCGTGGTCGTACTCACGCCGGATGCGCACTCGCAGGCCGAGGCCTTTGCCCTGCTCAGGATACTGCGGCTGAACGGCTTCGATGGCGGCCTGTACCTGCTGGTCAACCGGTTGCAGGAGGCGCAGCAGGTTACCGCGATCCGGGACCGGTTCGAAGCGCAGGTGAAGGAACATCTCGGCCTGGAGATTACACTGCTCGGCGGTCTTGCCGAGGATACACACATCACTGTCGCGCAGCGCGCGCGACAGGCATTCAGTTCGGTCTACCCCGACTCGGAAGCGGCCGCCGCGATGGTCGGTTTCGCCACCACCATTGATTCCAGCGGCGGCGGGTCGGTGCACCCCGCACGGCGCACCGTGACGCACTTCTGGAACAGTTTCCTCGAAAAGCTGCGTATGCCGCTGCAATTGCCGGGACAACAGCTGCTCACGGATGAGCCCGGGCGGACCGGGGAAGTGATGTCCCAGGAACGGATGGAATCGGCTGCCGCCGGAACCGGCCTGGTCCAGTTCGATGGCAATCTTGCCCTGCTGCGCGCGACCCTGCAGACGCTCCCCGAAACGCTGGGCATGCTCGCGCATGACATGAACGGTCTGGTCGAGGCGTTGACCGGCCGGCAGGCGGTGCGCGCCATGCCAACCGGCGTCGTCTGTGACGCGCAGGAGTGCCTGCAGCTGACAGCGGTCATCCTCAACGGCGTATGCGAGAACGCGACGCAGCGCGAGCACGTCCAGCTGCAGGTGACAGAGTGCCGGATCCGCTCCGGTACGGATGACTGGCTGCACGGTGGAGACTACATGCGCTTCGCGTTCCGGGTCTGTACGGACAGTCTGATGGACCGATTGCAGGCCGTATTCGCACGCCTGCGCCTGCCGCTGAACGAGGAGGTTCGGGACAGCGGGGTGCTTTGGGAGCAGGTCAATCCGGCTGGCACCGTGTCGCTCGGGGTGAGCGTCACCCTGCCGGAGGAAGTGCGCCTGGTATTGTGGATGCCGGCACGGCAGGACGCCGGCGAGGCGGGCGACGAGCGGAATCCGGCCGCAGCCGGCAAACGATAGTGCGGTGCACCTTTGCGGTCGCGCCCGCCGGACGACCCGGCGGGGCGCGACCGCACAGCGTGCAACAGCCGGGGCGGAAGCCTTATTCCGGCTTCACATCGATCTGCGCGGATTCCCGCAGCTCATTCACATGCTGCTGCAGTTTCTGGTTGGTCAGCACCAGCTTCAGTCGATCCTTGACGTCATCGAACGGCGGCGGGCTGCTGTCGCGCACGTCCTCCAGCATGATGACGTGCCAGCCAAACTCGGTTTGTACCGGGGTCTTGCTGTAGCTGCCCTTGTCCATGGCGGCGGCGGCATCCGCGAACGGCTTGACCATCTGTCCGGCGCCGAACCAGCCCAGCTCGCCGCCGGATGGGCCGGACGGACCGGTGGATTTTTCCTTCGCCAGCTCGGCAAAATCCGCACCGCCATCAAGCTGGCTGATGATATCCTTCGCCTGCTCCTCGGTCTCGACCAGGATGTGCCGTGCCTTGTATTCCTTGCCGGGAACGTCGACCTTGGTGTCGTAGAGTTCCTTTGCCTCCGCTTCCGTAACCGGATTGGCTTCCATGAAGTTCTTGATCGCGGCGCCGGCCATGGTACTGCGTTCCATCTGGTCGATGGTTGCAGCCACCACCGGTTGCGACGCCAGGCCCTTGTCAACGGCTTCCTGGCGCATCAGTTCCAGCGCGACCAGCTCGTTCATGACGGTTTCACGGTCGGCCTTTGCGTCAGGGGCCTTCGCGGTGCGTTGCCCCATGTAGACATCGAGGACGTCCTTGGTGATGGCCTTGCCGTTGACGGTGGCGACGACCTCGCCGGTGAGGGCGGGGGCCGGGTTGCCGGAGGTCGCCTGGTTGGTCTGCAGCGCGGTTTGCATCTGGTCACAGCCGTTCACGAGAAACAGCGCGGCAACGAGCAACAACGTATGACGGTAATTCATCTGTAATACCTTTTATGGGTTGGTGGGTTGGCTCTCTTCCGGGGTCCGGGCATCGATGCTGAGGGCGTGGATGTCGCGGTGCATCATATCACCGATGGCATCGTATACCAGCCGGTGACGCTGGATCAGGCTTTTGTCCCTGAATGCGGCCGAGGTGATGTGCACGACGAAGTGACCGCCACCGGCGACGGCGCCGGCATGACCGGCATGCTGGGCGCTTTCATCGATGATCTCGAGGGCGTCGGGCTGCAGGTGCTGCCTCAGGCGCGTGCGGAGTTCGCTGATGCGGGTATCGGACATGTCAGGGCAACACCTTTCTGAAGGGTTTGACGGTGACCCGTGCATACACGCCGGCACTCATGTAGGGATCGGCATCGGCCCAGTCGCGTGCGTCCTGCAGGGAATCGAACTCGGCAACCACCAGGCTGCCCGAGAACCCGGCTGCACCGGGGTCGGCGCTGTCGATGGCCGGGTGCGGTCCGGCCAGGACCAGCCGGCCGTCCTGTACCAGCGCCTCGAGACGCTGCAGGTGGGCGGGGCGTGCCTCGAGCCGTGCGGGCAGGCTGCCATCGTGGTCCTCGCTGAGTATGGCGTACAGCATTATTTGTCGTCCTTCGCGGCTTCCATGTAGCGGCTGAGGTAGAAGGCTTGCGCAAATACGAATACCAGCGTCAGGCCCATCATTCCGAACAGCTTGAAGTTGACCCAGGTGTCCTCGCTGTAGTTGTAGGCGACATGGAGATTGAGGAGACCGATGCCGAAGAAGAACGCGATCCAGGCCCAGTTGAGTCGCGTCCAGACGAAGCCCGGCGCCGTGATGGCGTGGCCCATCATGCGCTCGACCAGGGTCGTCCGGCTGAACAGCCGGCTGCCCAGGAAGGTCGCGCCGAACAGCCAGTTCACCACGGTCGGTTTCCACTTGATGAATACCGGGTCCCTGAGCGCCAGGGTCAGGCCGCCGAACACGACCAGGATGACCAGCGTGATGAGGTGCATCTTTTCGAACCTGCGGTGCCTGAGCCAGAACAGCCCGGTTTGCACGAAGGCGGCGCCGATGGCGACGGCGGTGGCGACGTAGATATCGTACAGCTTGTAGGCGCCGAAAAAGAGGATGATCGGGAACAGGTCGAACAGAAACTTCATATCGGAACTTCGCTGAAATCAGGGATTCGGGTACGGCCGTGGGCAGGGGGGTCAAATCATAGACCGTTTGCGGCACGGATGAAACCGGTCCGTTTCCGCGCGCCGGGGGATGCATCAATGCAGCGACCGGTCCAGGGTCCACCGGCGGTGATACTTCGCCATGACCTCGCGTACGTGTTCCGGGTAATTCAGCGCGTCCATCTGCTGCATGCCCTCGGTGAAGAAGCGGCTGGCATCCTCCGGCAGATGGCTGGTCAGGACGGCGAAGGCCTGCTCCATCAGTTCGGGATTGTGGCTGCGCGTGGCGACGATGCTCTGGTTCAGCAGCAGTACACGCCAGGGCCTTCCCGGGTTGAATTTCTCCAGGTCCTGGCGGATGAGCGGCGACACGGCGGACACGATCCGGGCGATGACCGCGCCGAGCGCCTCCAGCCGCAGCGGGTCCCGAATCGTGTTCGCCAACAACGCAAGGGCATCGACGACGGGTTCCAGCGTATCGATACGGCCGTCGTGTCGTGCGATCCACAGTGCTACGTTGACGGTCAGCGACGCCATGCGTTCACTCTGCTCCCGCTGCTGCAGGCGTTGTGTACAGGCAGCCAGGCCCTCGCACAGGCGCAGGGCATATTCGCCGATCTCGGTGACGTCCGCGGCACGCGCGCCCGCGGCGCCGGCATCGGCCTCGAGCCGGTTCATGACATCCACAAGCTGGTCGAAGGCCTGTTCCAGCCCCGGCAGGTTCCGTGCGGCCGTGTCCGTGTCCACCGTCCGGCACGTCTGGAGCAGCGCGCCGGCGAGCGCGGCCAGGGTGTCCAGCTCTCCGGAGGGTATCTGCAAGTTGTGCATCCGGGTGACCATGGGAGCCTATGGTACCAGTGTTACCGGAACCGGCGCGAATTCGCATGCCGGGCTGACGTCGGGACCAGGCCCTTGAAATGTCCGGGTTTTCGAGAATTCCCGTAAAATTTAACCGCCCGGGATACCGACCCCCTTTGCGTCTTCTGTAGAATAGCCGGATGAACGGGCCGTACGACCTGCACTGCCATTCGATCGCCTCGGACGGGACCCTGGCGCCCGCCGCACTGGTGCGAGCCGCGCATGAGGCCGGTATCGGGGTGCTGGCGCTGACCGACCATGATACGACCGACGGCATTGCCGAGGCGTCCGCCGCTGCACAAGCCGTGGGTCTGCTCCTGGTCCCCGGCGCGGAAATTTCGGTCACCTGGCAGGCACAGACCGTCCATATCCTCGGTCTCGGCATCGATACCGGCAACGCGGCCCTGCAGGACGGGCTGGCCGGACTGCGCGCGTTCCGGGACTGGCGCGCCGAGGAGATCGGGCGCCGACTGGCGCGGGCGGGAATCGGCGGGGCGTGGGCCGGCGCGCGGGCTCTGGCACAGGGCAGGATCGTCAGCCGCACGCATTTCGCCCAGTACCTGGTCGGGCAGGGGCATGCGGCCAGCGTGCGTGAGGTGTTCCGGCGCTTCCTGGTCTGCAACAAGCCCGGCTACGTGTCCGGACGGTGGGCAGAACTGGAAGACGCCGTGGGCTGGATCCGGGCGGCCGGCGGCCTGGCGGTGATCGCGCATCCGGCGCGTTATCCGCTGACGGCCAGCAAGCTGCGCCGGCTGATCGGTGAGTTCCGTGAACTGGGTGGGGTCGGCCTGGAAGTCGTCTCTGGCAGCCATACCCGTGACAACATCGACACGATGGCGGCGTTGTGCCGCAACGAGCGGCTGCTCGCCTCGTGCGGTTCGGACTATCACGGCCCGGACAACTGCTGGATACGCCTCGGCGAACTGGCGGCACTGCCGGCGGGCTGCACGCCGGTGTGGCAAAGCGAGCGATGGCCTCTGCACTAGGGCCTCTGGGAACCTGGCACGCCGCGGATTCGCTGTCGGCCTGTCTGCGCAGATATTCCTGAACGTGAATACCTCCGTGCGCGTCGTGTCGCTCGCGGTGTGTTGCTCCGGAGAAACTGTTACTTGACGACGCGCTCCTGCGTTGCTGATTTTGTCACTTGGATTGCAATGAGCCAGTTCTACCAGATACACCCGGTCAATCCGCAGCAGCGACTGGTTCGCCATGCGGTGGATATCATCCGCGATGACGGGCTGATCGTGTATCCGACCGATTCCAGCTATGCGCTCGGCTGCCGCATCGGCGACAAGCGCGGCATCGAACGCATCCGGCGCATTCGTGGCCTGGACGATTCGCACGATTTCTCGCTGGTGTGTCGCGACCTCTCCGAGATCGCCACGTTCGCCAGGGTGGAGAACAGTGCCTACCGCCTGCTGAAGTCGCTGACCCCGGGGCCCTATACCTTCGTCCTGCGTGCCACCCACGAGGTGCCGCGCCGGCTGCAGAATCCGAAGCGCAAGACCATCGGCATCCGCGTGCCCGATCACCCGATCTGCCAGGCGCTGCTCGAAGAACTGGGCGAGCCGCTGATGAGCTCCACGCTGATCCTGCCGGGCAGCGGGATGCCGGAGAGTGATGCATTCGATATCCGGGAACGCCTGGAACACGAACTCGACCTGGTGATCGACGGCGGCGGTTGCAGCCTGGAACCGACCACGGTGATCGATATGGTCGATGGTGTGCCACGCGTGGTCCGAGCCGGCCTCGGTCCTGTCGATGGCCTGGTGGAATGATCCCGGCACCGGCTGCAGGCCTGCACGGGGGTAACCCGGCTGGCGCGGTGTTGGTGCCGGGTCACGCATCGGCCAGCCGGCCTGACTTGCCGTCTCCAGCCTGTCCCGCCCGTGTCGCCGGGCTATTTTCTTACGCCTTGGTATAATCCGCCGATGTTCGAACTCAACCTGGTGCAGAAGATAGCGATCTGGATTGTACCGGCGTTGCTCGCCATCACCGTGCACGAGGTCGCGCATGGCTGGGTGGCGAGCAGGCTGGGCGACCGCACCGCGCTCATGCTGGGCCGCCTGACGCTGAACCCGCTCAGGCACGTCGATCCGGTCGGGACCATCCTGATCCCCGGCATGCTGTTGTTGCTGCACGCCGGTTTTATTTTCGGCTACGCAAAACCGGTGCCGGTGGACTGGCGCAACCTGCATCATCCCAAACGCGACATGGCGGTGGTTGCCGCGGCCGGTCCGATCACCAACCTGCTGATGGCGTTCGGCTGGGCGCTGCTGATACGTGTTGCCTATCTGCTGGGCGACGCGGGTGCGCCGCTGCTGTTCATGGGCGTGGCGGGTATCTTCATCAATTCCATCCTGATGGCGCTGAACCTGCTGCCACTGCCGCCGCTGGACGGCGGGCGCGTCCTCACAGGCCTGCTGCCGGGACGCTGGGCCTGGAATTTCAGCCGCATCGAGCCCTACGGCTTTTTCATCCTGATCGGGCTGCTGGTGACCGGCATCCTCGGCGTGATCATGTGGCCCGTGATCGAACTGGTCTGGAACGCGCTGCTGCCGGTGTCGGGCATGCCCGGCAATACCTTCCAGCTGGTGCTGAAATCGTTGACATAAAGTGAGGAGAAGAGCTTGGTCAGTTTGAACACCGCCAGCCGGGTGCTGTCCGGCATGCGTCCCACGGGCCGCCTGCATCTGGGGCACTATCACGGCGTGCTGAAGAACTGGGTACGGCTGCAGCAGGAATTCGACTGCTTTTTCTTCGTGGCCGACTGGCATGCGCTCACCACGCACTACGAGGAGTCACACATCATCGCGGGGCACGTCTGGGAGATGGTGATCGACTGGCTGGCTGCGGGCGTCAATCCCGGATCGGCGCGGCTGTTCATTCAGTCCCGGGTGCCGGAACACGCCGAGCTGCACCTGCTGCTGTCGATGGTGACGCCGCTGGCGTGGCTGGAACGCGTGCCGAGCTACAAGGACCAGCAGGAAAGGCTGCGCGAGCGTGACCTCGCCACCTACGGTTTTCTCGGCTACCCGCTGCTTCAGAGCGCCGACATTCTCATCTACGGTGCCGACAAGGTGCCGGTCGGCGAGGACCAGGTCGCGCACGTGGAACTCACGCGCGAGGTGGCACGCCGCTTCAACCACATCTTCGGTCGCGGCGAGGGCTACGAGGAGGCCGCCGAGGCCGCCATCCGGAATATGGGCAAGAAGAACGCCAGGCTGTACCGCGAACTGCTCAAGCGCTACCAGGAGCAGGGCGACCACTCGGCCGTGGCGGTCGCGCAGGCCCTGCTCGCCGAAAACCAGAATCTGGCGCTCAACGATCGCGAGCGCCTGCTCGGCTATCTTGAAGGGGGTGGCCGGATGATCCTGACCGAGCCGGCCGCCTTGCTGACGCCGGCCTCGAAGATGCCCGGTCTGGACGGCCAGAAGATGTCGAAGTCCTACAACAACACCGTCAGCCTGCGCGAGGACCCGGAGACGGTGCGGGCAAAGCTGCGCACCATGCCCACCGATCCGGCGCGTGTGCGCCGCACCGATCCCGGCAATCCCGCGGTCTGTCCGGTGTGGCAATGGCACAAGGTCTACTCGAACGACGAACTCAAAGACTGGGTGCGCGACGGCTGTAAGAGTGCCGGCATCGGCTGCCTGGATTGCAAGCAGCCGGTCATCGACGCCATCCTGGCCGAACTCAAGCCGATTCGGGAACGCGCGCGCGAGTTCGAGCAGGACCCGGGCCGGGTGCGTGCCATCATCAACGACGGTACCGAGGCCGCCCGCGATGTGGCGCGGCAGACGCTGGAAGAGGTGCGCCAGGTGATGGGCATGAGCTATTTCTGATCCATACCGAAAGCCGGGAAAGGCGCGACATTCGCACGGGAATGGGGTACTATCCCGCGAACGGCTGCGGTCGTTCACTCGAAATCCCGGCACCAGGGCAATCAATGAGCGAACATCCAGGACACGAGGTCTCTCCAGAAATCCAGCGCCAGGAAGAACTGCACCTCGCCATCGTCAGGGGTCGACCCATCGACTCGCTGCCGCACGACCTCTACATTCCGCCCGATGCGCTGGAGGTGTTCCTCGAGACCTTCGAGGGGCCACTGGACCTGCTGCTGTACCTGATCCGCAAAGAGAACCTCGACATCACCGATATCCCGGTCGCCGAGATCACCCGCCAATACGTCGAATACATCGAGCTCATGCAGGAAATGCAGCTGGAGCTGGCCGGTGAGTATCTGGTCATGTCCGCGATGCTCGCCGAGATCAAGTCGCGCATGCTGCTGCCGCGTCCGGCCGGTGTCGAGGAGGACGAGGAAGATCCGCGCGCCGAACTGGTGCGGCGTCTGCAGGAATACGAACGTTACAAGCAGGCGGCCGAAGACCTCGATGCCCTGCCGCAACTGGGCCGCGACGTGTTCCAGGCCTCGGCCGAGGGTCTTGTGCACAAGGTCGTCAGGCTGCAGCCGGAGGTCGAACTGGACGACCTGATCGGGGCCTTCCGGGAGGTCCTGCAACGGGCCTCGATGTATGCCCATCATCACGTTCATATGGAGGCGCTGTCGGTGCGCGAGCGCATGTCCAGCGTCCTGGGCCGGTTGAGCGGTGACCGTTTCACCAGCTTCAGCGACCTGTTCACCGCCGAGGAAGGGCGCATGGGCGTTGTGGTGTCGTTCCTGGCGGTGCTCGAGCTGGTCAAGGAGTCGCTCATCGAGCTGTCGCAGGCCGAGCCGTTCGCGCCGATTTACGTCAAGGCCGCCACGCGCGCCGAACATACCACTGAAACAAACGATGCCGCGCTCGCCGGCGCGACGGCCAGCGCGTAACCACCCGCCATGGAAATCGAACAGCTGAAACTGATCATCGAGGCCATCCTGCTGGCCGCCGGACGTCCGCTTACCATCGACCAGATGCTGGCCCTGTTCGAGGAACATGAACGGCCGGAGCGCAGCGCGGTCCGCAAGGCGATCGGTCTGCTAACGGAGGATTACGTGGAGCGCGGCATCGCGCTGATCGAGGTCGGCAGCGGCTTTCGCATCCAGGTGCGCGACACCATGCGCGCCTGGGTCGGTCGCCTGTGGGAAGAGAAGCCGGCGCGCTATTCGCGTGCGCTGCTGGAAACGCTGGCGCTGATCGCCTATCGCCAGCCGATCACGCGCGGCGAGATCGAGGAGGTGCGCGGCGTCACCGTCAGCACCAGTATCATGAAGACCCTTCAGGAACGCGAGTGGGTGCAGGTCGTCGGCCACCGCGACGTGCCGGGCCGCCCGGCGATGTACGGCACCACCCGGCAGTTCCTCAACTACTTCGCCCTCAAGGGTCTCGACGACCTGCCGTCGCTGGCCGAGCTGCGAGACCTGAATGCCATCGGCGCGGAGCTGCAGCTCGACCTCAACGACATCCCCGGGCTGATCGTGGAATCAGCCGATGCCGATGCCGATACCGACGATGACGGCGCACCCGCGCCGGAATTGGCGCCGGTCAGCGAGGCGTCCGAAGACGAGAGCGGCGCAACGTTGCACTGACAGCCGGCCCTGCGGCAGGGGCCCCGGCGATCCCATGGCCGAACGTCTGCAAAAAGTCCTGGCCCGTGCCGGTCTCGGTTCGCGCCGCCAGATCGAAGAGTGGATCCGCGCCGGCAAGATCACCGTCAACGGTCAGCCGGCGCAGCTCGGCATCAGCGTATCTCCCGTGGACCGCATCACGGTCGACGGCCGCCCGGTCCCGCTGGCCCGGGCGACGGAGGTGCCGCGCACACTGATCTATCACAAGCCGGCCGGCGAACTGACCACGCGCAAGGACGCGGCCGGCCGGCCCACGGTCTTCGACAGCCTGCCGCGCATCCGGCACGGCCGCTGGATCAGCATTGGCCGTCTCGATTTCAATACGATCGGTCTGTTACTGGTGACCACCGACGGCGAACTCGCGCATCGTCTCATGCATCCCTCCTGGGAGATCGAGCGCGAATACGCGGTACGTGTGCTCGGCCGCGTGGACGAACCGTTGCTCGCGCGCCTGCAGGCGGGCGTGCGGCTCGAGGACGGCATGGCCGCCTTCGGCACGATCCTGGACGCGGGCGGGCAGGGCGCCAACCACTGGTATCACGTGACGGTACGGGAAGGCCGCAACCGCGAGGTGCGCCGGCTGTGGGAGTCCCAGGGCGTTCAGGTCAGCCGCCTGATCCGGGTGCGCTTCGGGCCCGTGAGCCTGCCGCCCGGCTTGCGTGCCGGCCGGTTCCGCGATCTCACGCCGCAGGAGACCGGCGCGCTCTATGCCGCAGTGAAATTGCCGGCGCCGAAACCGGACGTCGCGCGCCGCGCGCCGGCACGGCGCGGCCGGCGCGCGCGCTGATGGCGCCACGCCGGCGTGGCCGGGTCCGGCGCTGGACACTGCCGGGGGTGTACGCACAGCTGTCTGCCGTTTACGGCCCCCAGCACTGGTGGCCGGCGGATACCCCGTTCGAGGTGATGGTCGGCGCGGTGCTGACGCAGAATACCGCGTGGGCCAATGTGGAACGTGCCATCGCCAACCTGCGGGCGCGCGACCGACTCGATGCAGACAGGATCGTCGCCGCGCGCCGTGATCACCTCGCGCGCTGGCTGCGACCGGCCGGCTATTTCAACATCAAGGCGGTGCGGCTGCGTAATTTCTGCCGCTGGTACCTCGAGGCCGGCGGTCATGCGGCATTGCAGCGCCTGGAGACCGGTGCGCTGCGTCACGCGCTGTTGTCGGTCAACGGGATCGGACACGAAACGGCCGACGACATCCTGCTGTATGCCTTCGAACGTCCGGTATTCGTGATCGATGCCTATACCCGCCGCCTGCTGGCGCGGCTCGGCCTGTATCGCGGCGATGAGCCCTACGATGCGCTACGGCTGGCCATCGAGCGGGAACTGGGACCGGACATGGCGCTGTACAACGAATACCACGCCCTGATCGTGCACCACGCCAAGCAGCATTGCCGCGCGCGACCGCAGTGTGCCGGCTGTGTCCTGCACCGGTCCTGCCCGTCGGCGACGGGGTAGCTATCCCGACCCGGGGCGCAGGTTGCCGGCTCCGGCGTGGAGGAAGGCCCGGGACAGGGCATGATAGATCGGCTGCGGACAGACCAGGTGGGAGACGCCGTGGGCGATGAACGACGTGGTGATGAGCGCCAGCAGCAGATCCTGGTCGTTGGTCATCTCCATCACGATGATGAAAGCCGTGAGCGGGGACTGCACCACGCCCGAAAAGTAGCCCACCATACCCAGTATCACCATCACGGACATCGGTGCGACCGGCAGCCAGTGGCCCAGGTCGGCGCCGACACCCGCGCCGGTGGCGAGCGAGGGCGCGAAGATGCCGCCCGGGATGCCGCTCAGATACGATGCCAGCGTGGAACCGATCTTCATCAGCGGGTAGCCGGGATCCCAGCCGGTCTGGCCGGTGATGATCGCCTTGGCCGCGGCGTAGCCGGTGCCGGAGGCGGTGTAGCCGGAGGCGTAGCCGATGACCGCCACGGCAAGCCCGCAGGCGAATGCCACCCGGCAGGGGTGTTGTCCGACCAGCGGTGCCAGCCGGCGGGCTCCACCGATCAGGGCGCTGGCGAACAGTCCCCCGAGCAGACCGCCGGCCACGCCGCAGACGGGTACCGCCAGCCAGCCGGTGGCGTCCGGCAGGGTAGCGTTCGAGGTGCCGAAGTAATGGTATGGCCCGAGGGTGGCCAGCGCGGTCACGCCGGCGATCACCACGCCGATCGTCACGATACCGCTGGTGCGCTGCTCGAAGCTCTTGCTCATCTCCTCGATGGCGAAGACGATGCCGGCCAGGGGGGTGTTGAATGCCGCGGCGATGCCGGCGGCGCCGCCGGCCAGGATCAGTCCGCGTTCCATGTAGTGGGCGGGAAATCGTGCGTAGCGTCCCAGCGAGTACATGACAGAGGCACCGATGTGCACCGACGGCCCTTCGCGGCCGATGGAGGCGCCGACCATCAGGCCGGCCAGGGTCAGCAGAATCTTGCCCACGGCGATGCGAACGGACAGCACGACCCCCTTGCGTCGGGATTCCAGGGCCGCGATCGCCTGGGGAATGCCGCTGCCCTGTGAGCCCGGGAACAGGTTGACGGTGGCCCAGGCCAGTGCGGTCATCACCAGGGGGGTGGCCAGCAGCGGTGCCCACAGCCCGACCCCGAGCAGGCTGTGAAAGAGGGCGTCGGAACGGTCGGCGAGGATGGCGAACAGTGCGCACAACCCGCCCACCAGGACGGCGCCGGCCCAGAACACCAGCCGCACCTTCCATGCGTGGGGGGAGAAGAACTTACGCTGGTTGTGGCGCAGGTAGTTGCGCAGGGCCTTGCGCGTACGGCCGGCGACGGGAGGTGACGGCGGG